>Ga0315336_1000535_pt1 | contig 100581 bp, 92 predicted proteins | sample ASW5metaG_FD_204512 | JGI IMG/M metagenome (GOLD analysis project Ga0315336, IMG submission 204512) | Ammonia-oxidizing marine archaeal communities from Monterey Bay, California, United States - ASW #5 | ecosystem: Environmental > Aquatic > Marine > Intertidal zone | place: USA: California...
TGACCGGCGGCGTACATAATACATTTATTTATGAAAACCATGTCTACGCTGTAAACAATGGCCGCAAGTATGATATTATTAATATAGAAGACCCCAAGAATCCATTTCGAGTTGGCGTGTTTGAATTAGATACTCCGGGACATAGTATTCATGATGTCTGGGTGGAAAACGGCATTGCCTATTCATCTAACTGGAGCGATGGTGTGGTAGCCGTAGATGTAGGGGGTCTTAAGTTCAGTGAGAAAGATCGTTCGGATATACAATATAATCCTTTACTGATGCAAGCAGGACAAGGCAGTCCCTCCAACCCAGTTAAACTTGCGGATAAATCAGATCCTACAGGCCGAAATCACGCGACTTTTCCCTTTGTAAGCCAATCAACGGGTGACTTTTATCTTATTAATGGTGATGAGAATTTTCCTTGGGGTGTTCAAGCCACACGCGGAAAACCATCAAACCCTCGTGGCGGATTTCACTTTATAAATTTTAATGACCCAGATAACCCAAAAGAAGAAGCGATATACCAAGTCCCTGAAGCGGGCAGTCACAATCTTTGGGTTTACGATGATATTCTTTTAGCTGCCTTTTACCAGGGTGGTGTTAGAATATTGGATATATCCGGTGAATTACTGGGAGATTTGTATAAACAGGGCCGTGAAATTGGCTTTTTTATGTCTGCTCACAAAGAAGGAAAAATCCCTAATGCACCCATGGTCTGGGGTGCCCAGCCTTATAAAGATTATATCTTTTTAGCAGATATGAACAGTGGTTTGTACTGCATACAACTGGAGGATAAAGATAAAAAAGGTCCAAGTACACCATAAATTAGGAGAAAATGTCATGAAAAAACTGATAACAATTATTACAATTTTAAGTTTTACTATTGTCTGTGGACAAGACCCAGCACCGGCAGAGAAAGATTCATTGCACTTTGTGTTTGAACCCGATTCATTATTTTTACATATAGGTGAAACTGGTGAAGTCACAATCAAACTATTAAATCAGGATAACGAATTATCTAATAATACATTTTTTATTTCTGGTCGACCGCGTCGTACAATGGAAACCAAACCGCGAAGGAGCGATTCCACTGGTGTTGCCAAAGTAACCATTAAAGCCTACAAACCAGGTAAATTGATTCTGGGTGTGCGCAGTATTTCTAGGGAAAAACGTGTAATGGGTAGGATGGTTATCCAGGTACCTTACCCTCCCTTAGATCGAATTGTATTTAACGAACCTAAATCCAGGGTATACGCTGGCACGGCAACCAATTATAGCACTACAGTATTTGATCAGGCAGAATTGGTTCGCAAGAATGCTAAAGTGAAACTTACTTCAAGTGATAGTGATATTGCAGATTTTGATCTTTATGGGAATTTAAATGCGAAAAGATCTGGAAAGATTACGGTTACAGCTAGTGTCGATGATATATCTGAAAGTATGAATGTTCGTGTGTTAAAAAACCCTGTGAGGCGCCTAACGCTCACAGCTGAAAAAGATGAGATCCGTACCGGAGATGTCCTCCATTTCAACGCCAACGCTTTAAACCGTTCAGGAAGAAATGTAGATGATATGCCGGTAGTATTCTCTTATACGGGTAAAGCAGAATACGGTATTGGTCTTCCTGCTTCAGGACAAATAACGGATCAGGGCAAATTCGTAGCTGAAACTTCAGGTAAGTACACAATTACAGCCCAGGCAAATGGCTATTCAGTGAAAAAACATATTAAAGTAATTCCAAGAAATGTAAGAAAAAGAGTTGAAGTGGTTGGACATGGAAGAGTATCAAATTATAATACTTCTGATTTGTGGGTATGGCCAGGCATTGGAAAACACGAGGGCAAAGATTTTGCTGTGACAGGGACACATAGCGCTGATGGGGAAGCTTATTTCTGGGACGTAACAGACCCTGCTAACATGGTTATCATTGACACTATTAAAGTAGATGCAAGAACAGTAAATGATGTGAAAATATCAGAAGATGGCCGAGTGGGTGTAATTACCCGTGAAGGTGCTTCTAATCGAAAAAATGGGTTTGTTGTGCTAGATGTTCAAGATCCATATGATGTAAAAATTCTTTCCGAATTCAATGATGGATTAACGGGCGGTGTCCATAATGTGTTCATATATGATGATCATGTTTATGCTGTAAATAATGGTCGTAAGTATGATGTCATTAATATTGAAAACCCCAAAAATCCATTTCGTGTAGGTGTTTATGAACTTGATACTCCAGGGCATGGCGTACATGATGTATGGGTTATTGATGGTCTTGCTTATTCTTCAAATTGGGCAGATGGTGTTCATGTAGTTGATGTTGGTGGAGTCAAACAAGATGAAACAAACAGGTCAAGAAACCAATATAACCCATTTCTTGCAAAAACAGGACAAGGAGGCCCAGGAAATCCAGTTAAATTAGGATCTATGTCTGATCGTAATGGGCATAACCACGCTGCGTTTCCTTTTATTAGCCAATCCACTGATAATTTCTATATCATTACAGGTGATGAATGGGGAGGTCCCAATGGAATGCAGGGGGGATTTCATTTTTTAGATTTTACGGATACTGAAAATCCGACTGAAACAGCTGTATATCAAGTCCCCGAGGCCGGGTCTCATAACCACTGGGTTTATGGAGATGTTTTGATGGCTTCCTACTATCAAGGGGGGCTCCGAATTCTAGATATATCAGGAGAGCTGATGGGCGACTTATATGCGCAAGGGAGAGAAATTGCATTTTTCATGTCTATAGATTCAGAAGGACATGTACCCAACAAAGCCAATGTGTGGGGTACAATGCCTTACAAAGATCTAATTTATTTTTCGGATATGAATAGTGGCCTTTGGGCGATCAAATTGGTTGATGATAGTCCCATGGGGACAAATTAGGAGAAAATGTCATGAAAAAACTGATAACAATTATTACAATTTTAAGTTTTACTATTGTCTGTGGACAAGACCCAGCACCGGCAGAGAAAGATTCATTGCACTTTGTGTTTGAACCCGATTCATTATTTTTACATATAGGTGAAACTGGTGAAGTCACAATCAAACTATTAAATCAGGATAACGAATTATCTAATAATACATTTTTTATTTCTGGTCGACCGCGTCGTACAATGGAAACCAAACCGCGAAGGAGCGATTCCACTGGTGTTGCCAAAGTAACCATTAAAGCCTACAAACCAGGTAAATTGATTCTGGGTGTGCGCAGTATTTCTAGGGAAAAACGTGTAATGGGTAGGATGGTTATCCAGGTACCTTACCCTCCCTTAGATCGAATTGTATTTAACGAACCTAAATCCAGGGTATACGCTGGCACGGCAACCAATTATAGCACTACAGTATTTGATCAGGCAGAATTGGTTCGCAAGAATGCTAAAGTGAAACTTACTTCAAGTGATAGTGATATTGCAGATTTTGATCTTTATGGGAATTTAAATGCGAAAAGATCTGGAAAGATTACGGTTACAGCTAGTGTCGATGATATATCTGAAAGTATGAATGTTCGTGTGTTAAAAAACCCTGTGAGGCGCCTAACGCTCACAGCTGAAAAAGATGAGATCCGTACCGGAGATGTCCTCCATTTCAACGCCAACGCTTTAAACCGTTCAGGAAGAAATGTAGATGATATGCCGGTAGTATTCTCTTATACGGGTAAAGCAGAATACGGTATTGGTCTTCCTGCTTCAGGACAAATAACGGATCAGGGCAAATTCGTAGCTGAAACTTCAGGTAAGTACACAATTACAGCCCAGGCAAATGGCTATTCAGTGAAAAAACATATTAAAGTAATTCCAAGAAATGTAAGAAAAAGAGTTGAAGTGGTTGGACATGGAAGAGTATCAAATTATAATACTTCTGATTTGTGGGTATGGCCAGGCATTGGAAAACACGAGGGCAAAGATTTTGCTGTGACAGGGACACATAGCGCTGATGGGGAAGCTTATTTCTGGGACGTAACAGACCCTGCTAACATGGTTATCATTGACACTATTAAAGTAGATGCAAGAACAGTAAATGATGTGAAAATATCAGAAGATGGCCGAGTGGGTGTAATTACCCGTGAAGGTGCTTCTAATCGAAAAAATGGGTTTGTACTTCTTGATGTATCTGACCCGTTTAATGTAAGTATTATAAAAAAATACAATGATAATTTGACGGGCGGTGTCCATAATGTGTTCATATATGATGATCACGTTTATGCGCTCAGTGCCGGGACACGATATGATGTTATCAACATTAGTGATCCCCAAAACCCATTTCGTGTTGGATCTTACGAATTAGGTACCCCGGGGCATAGTATTCATGATGTATGGGTTATTGATGGTCTTGCTTATTCTTCAAATTGGAGTGATGGTATTCATGTAGTTGATGTTGGTGGAGTCAAACAAGATGAAACAAACAGGTCAAGAAACCAATATAATCCATTTCTTGCAAAAGCAGGACAAGGAAGTCCCGGGAATCCAGTTAAATTAGGAAGCTGGGCTGATCGAAATGGGCATAACCACGCCGCATTTCCTTTTGTTAGCCAATCCACTGATAATTTCTATATCATTACAGGTGATGAATGGGCAAAAAGCATTCCTGGAGAAGAAGGGAGCGTCTACCAAGGAGGATTCCACTTTGTTGATTTTACCGATACTGAAAATCCAACTGAAACAGCAGTGTACCAGGTACCTGAAGTTGGTTCACATAACCATTGGGTTCATGGTGATACCCTATTTGCTGGTTATTATTATGGTGGCATAAGAATTGTAGATATATCAGGAGAGTTGATGGGCGACTTATATGCACAAGGGAGGGAAATTGGATTTTTCATGCCCTTAGATCCGGAGGGGTTTGTAGCGAACAAAGCCAATGTGTGGGGTACAATACCCTACAAAGGCTTAATTTATTTTTCTGATTTGAATAGTGGTCTTTGGGCCGTCAAATTGGTTGATGATAATCCTATGGGGACAAATTAGAGGAAAAATAATGAAACGATTATTTCTATTAATATTGATAATTGGTGCTAGTGGATTAAGTGCAAAGGATTATTATATTTATTGCACGGCAGAATCTGAAGATGAAGTGGCACTAATACGTTTTGATGGGAAAACAGCCCATGTAGAAAAACGAATTCCAGTTGGTGTATGGCCAGTGGAAATCGAAGGCCCCCATGGTATTACGGTTTCACCTGACGGTAATTATTGGTATTTATCAATGGCTCACGGGATACCATTTGGTTACCTTTATAAATATAAAACGGGTACAGATGAAATGGTAGGCCGTGTTGAATTGGGTCTTTTTCCGGCTACTATGCAGATTTCAAATGCGACAGGTTTAATTTATGTTGTCAATTTTAATTTACATGGTGGGCATGATGAAATTAGTACTGTTTCAATTGTTGATCCGGATGAAATGATAGAGATCGATCGTGTAGAAACTGGCATCATGCCACACGGTTCGCGTCTTTTGAATAACGGTTTAAAACATTATTCCGTAGCAATGATGTCAGGTAAACTATATGAAATTGATGCGATGACTATGGAACTTAAACGGACCCTTTCGACTGCACCCAATAAAATGAACGATCACAGTGGCCATAATATGAAACAAATGAAAATGGATAAAATGGATAAAATGGACCATAAAATGCCACCTGAAAAACCAACCTGGGTTTATCCCCACCCTAATGATAAACTTTTATATGTTGTAAATAATGGTACGGATAATGTTGTCGAAATCGATGTCAAAAAATGGTCGATTGTACGAACATTTAAAACAGATAAAGCACCTTATAACTGTGAAGTTAGTAGAGATGGAAAATATTTGGTTGTCACTTATAAAGGTGCAGCAAAAACAGGTGTTTGGGATTTAAAAACAGGCAAGGAAATAGCCAAGTTGAAGAATTCGCGTAAAGTAACTCATGGTGTCGTTATTTCACCGGATAGTCGTTATGCTTTCGTATCAGTAGAAGGGATCGGAAAAGAGCCGGGAGCTGTGGAAGTTATTGACTTACATAGTCTTAAAAAAGTGGCCGTTGCTGAAATTGGCAAACAAGCTGGAGGCCTCACCTTTTGGAAGATGGAAAATTAAGAACCGCGATAAATTGCGATTAATTTGTCCCCTTGAATATTTTCTGTAGTTTTAGAACCATCTGGCCATTGAATATAGATTTTTTTAGCTTCTTTTTTTAGACCCATTACTTGGATTGAGGAATTCTGTGACCAATATCCTGATCCAGATTGAATTTCCCGCATTGGCCCCATAGTGCCATCGTTATATTGAATTCGAATTTTTGATCCGAAAGACCATGGGTTATTTTTTGGTCCGCGTAATATAACACGTAGTCCTGGTTTTGAATTTTTGTTTTGATATAGTTTAGTTTGGGCACCATTCTGGGTGACCAATAAATCAATCCGAGCATCCATATTATAATCGGCAAATGCGGCCCCCCGTTGTTCACCGTAAATTAAAATACCACTTAAATGGCCGGGTAAAGACTCAAAATTTCCTTTACCATTACCAAGAATAACTAGACCTCTACCAGAATCATTTCGATCTGTCTCTTTTTGTACAGCAAAGAAATTTTGACTAAGAAAAATATCTTCATGTCCATCACCATTGATGTCAGCCACCCCGGCATGCATAGCAGTGGTAATTTGCGCTTCAAAAGGTAAAATAACCGGAGTGAATTCATTACCAGTATTAATGAAAACTGTACTTTCCAATGTATTTGCTTCAAAATATGGTGCTTTAGTTAAAGAATTCCCAAAAATGTCATACAAGTTCGATTGGGCATAATTAAAAAAAGTTTGTTTTTCTTCTTTAACAAAAGGCATTGCATTTGAAATACATGAAAATCCACGCTCAGGGACAAAATCCTGAAATTCATTATCATAATGAGCTTCCACAATATCGAGAATATTATTATTATCAAAATCATTGAAATAAACCTTGAGCGGATGATCTAATGAAAAATGGTATTTTGTATTTGTACCCCAATTTGTTGCAACGATATCCATAAGCCCATCTTCATTGAAATCCCCGGTTGCAACACCATTCCACCAACCTTTATAATTCAAAAGTCCCACTTCAGATGTAATATCGATAAATTTTCCATTATTATTATTTAAGACTGTGATAGGCCCCCATTCCATGGCTAGTATGAGATCCGGGTCGCCATCATTATCTATGTCACTGAATACAGATCCGGAAACGAGCCCAATTTTTTCAAATACATTTGTATTCTTCACATCTGGATGAAAAACGCCATTTTGATTAATATATAAAATAGAACTAGCTGGTTTAGGGTATTGATTCGGAATAACACGTCCACCCACAAATACATCAAGGTCGCCATCTCCATCAACGTCAGCTTGAGACATGGGTCCAGACATATGTTTCAGACTTTCGAATTGATTTTGGTTCTTTTTTGAATAAGTAGAAATAAAACTAGGTTTAGGGGAACTTGATTCAAAATTGGTTTTTGCGGCCATAATGCCCGGATGTCCTTCAGCGTCCACAGTACTGATAAGACTAGTAATGTCCTGGTCTAAATTTTTTACGACTGAAAAGGGAACAAACGAACGGCCATCTTGGTTTTCAAAATGATCAAGGGAACCGCCATTACCACCGGAAATAAAAATATCTTCATCTCCATCTTCATCTGCATCCATCCAAGCTACACCTGGGCCTAATTGACTGAAACGGTTGGGTAATAGACTTTGGTGGTAAAAATCATCATAAGGATTTTCGTGATGAATGTGATCAAGCAAATGGCTTACATCTTTATAAATAGGTTCGGGATGATTATTAGCAAGACCAGGCCTGGCTGTATTCAATTGTCTGATTGTATAAAGATGATTTGATATAAGAGAATCTACTTTTGTAATTGTACCATCTCTCCATCGGATTTCTGTTGACAAAAAACCCGTATCTACGGCAAATACTTGCAGTGGATCACTGCCAGAAAGGTAACGTCCACCAGCAATAATTTCGCGGGACTGGATATTGGGCCCACCCTTAAGTATTATTTTTGCACCAATTGCTTGTGAATTTGACTTTTGACCAATTAAACGTATGGCTAATCGAGGGGCATCTGAATCATTCCGGAATAATCCAACATTTTGATTAAGCCTGTTAATCACAATATCCATATCACCATCATTGTCTAGATCGGCTGCGGCCATTCCATGAGAAATGTCTCGTTCTGATCCAAGGCCCCAACCATCTGAAACAGTTTCAAATTTGAGATCACCTTTGTTTCGAAAGACTATATTTTTCAATTCTAAAGTTGGGTAATCGAAAAGCATCCGTTTGTATTGATCAAATGAAGTCACATTTGGTAGTGCTTCTTTTTGTTTCTGGTTTGAATCAGAATCCTGCACATCATACATATGGCCTGTAGTGATTAGAATATCTTCATAACCATCTAGATCGACATCCATAAACATACTAGCCCAAGACCATTCAGAAGCTTGTGTATTGCTGAACTGGGAAATTTCACTAAAAGTATGATCACCACGGTTAAGAAAAAGTGTATTATGCATATATTGTGGGCGATTATCAATTTCACCAATGGAAAGAGGTGTTGGCGCCATGGTGCCCATTTGCGTTTTTTGTAATATGTGGGATTGGCTCATCATATCAGTAACAAAAATATCAAAGTCACCATCATTATTTAGATCTGAGAAATCAACGGCCATAGATGAATTACTAGTATGGCGAATAGCCAGTTTTGGCAATGCGCGAAATGTACCATCTCCATTGTTGATCCAGATACGGTCTGGGCTTTCAAAATCATTACATATATAAATATCTGGATGGGAATCATTATTCAAATCTCGAAACTGGGCCATGAGGCCCCAATCTCTGAGATGTGTTTCTAAAGGCTGACCATTTTCATCAGTGAAATGATTTTTTGTTATATTGACTAGTTCAAATTTTCCATTTCCATTGTTGAGGTAAAATTGATCTACTTCAGCCATTTCAAATCGGAGGAGAATATTGTTTCGTACTTCAGTTTCGTAATGTTGATTGAATGGTGGACGAACAATCCAACGGTTATTAGCAAGTTCAATTAAAGTGTTTTCAAAACTTAAGATCGGTGGCGGGAGAGAATCGCGAATAGCCAGCCGTTTATAGTTGGTGATATATAAATCTAAATCTCCATCATTATCTACGTCGGCTAGAGCAGAAGAAGTACTGCCAGGGTTGTCTAAATTAGAAGCTAGTCTGGATTCATTGAACGTACCATCACCTTTGTTGATAAATAAACTATTTGGGCCACCTAGTGCAGTTACAATTAGATCGAGATCCCGATCGCCATCCACATCTGCAAAGACGGCACCAGTTGAATAACGTGATGAACAAGAAACACCAGCGGCTTCAGAGACATCCTCAAATTGCCAGTTTCCTTTGTTTAGATAAAGGACATTATTTTCCCGGATTCGGGCTATGTAAATATCAATCAAACCATCTCCATTCGCATCGCCCAGAGCAACTCCTGATCCATGCATTAAATGTTGGTTTTCAAGGACTTCCTTTTCACCAATTTGATTTGCCGCTGTGACTCCTGTATGGGTAGAGTTTATTGACGTAAAACCAGATCTACCATTTCCAATAGGCGGGGAAAGTTTGTCTTTCCGAAAAACCTGTCCGGTTTTCCATCCAGGCTCATTTTTTGTGCACCCTGCCATGAATAAGAATAAGATTAGAAATAAATATTTTATTTTCATATGAGATGAAGAAATAAAATTAATTACCAAAGGTATTACTTAGTAATCTGTCCGCACTGTTTTAGTCATTGTCAAAACGATGTGGGTGCTTTCTTTAAAAGATTGATGTTGAATGGTTGTTGCTTTAATATAATAATAAACTGTTAATATATATAAAATGTGAAACCACCATTCAGATACTTTTCCAAGAAAAAACACACCATCAATTATAACCAAGGCCATAAATAAAATTGTAACCATCATTGTTGGTGGATACAATTTTCTTTTTAGGCCAAGCATTTGCTGGTACAAATCATTTTTCACATCACTATGTGATTCAACATACTCCCGTATATTAACACCAGTCCCAACAAAAAAGAACATTACCAGAGTCTGGGTAGCAACAAAAATGATACTAATCAATAAATCTAGCGTAATATGATTTTGAGGCCATAGATCAAAATAATGATTCATCCCAATTAGGAATAACCCAATACCTGAAATAGCTACCATGACATAAGAAAGAATCATAAAAAACCACATCAGATTACCTAAACATTAAAATGAAAATAAATGCAGTCTCCGTCCTGCACAATGTAATCTTTGCCTTGGAGTTGGACGAGGCCCGCATCTTTTGCGTTTTTTTCAGAACCCATATCAATCATATCATCATATTTAGTCACTTCTGCTTTGATAAACCCTCTTTGAAAATCCGTATGGATTTCCCCGGCTGCCTCTACAGCTGAGACCCCTCGTTTTATGGTCCAGGCCCGCAATTCTTTTTGGTTACCTGTAAAGTAGGTTTCCAGGTCAAGCAAGTGAAAACTAGCACGGATTAATTTATTGAGCCCTGGTTCGGGAAGGGCATAATCTTTTAGAAACATCACCATGTCATTATCATTTAGCATAGAAATTTCCTGTTCTAATGTTCCGCATAGTCGAATTGCTACGTTATTTTCTTTTTTTGCGAAATCAAAAAGAGACTGAATTTGGGCACCTCTTTTTTTATGAGTGATTTCGTCTTCATCTACATTGGCCACATAAAGTACTGGTTTCTGCGTTAATAATAAAAGACTTCTGGTGAAAGATAGTTCATCATCTTTCTCCTCAAAAGTCCTAGCCTGATTTCCTGCATTACAATGAGATTGTAAACGCTTGGCTAAATTATAATCTTTATGATAACGTTTTTCTTTTTTGGATAGTTTTGAAAGGCGATTTACACTTTTTTCAAGTGTTTGTATATCTGCCAAAAGCAGTTCTGTTTCTATTAATTCAGCATCACGAACCGGATCTACATTACCTTCTACATGGGTCACGTTTTCGTTTTCAAAACAGCGCACAACTTGAACAATAGCATCCACGTGACGGATTTGACTGAGGAACTGATTACCAAGCCCCTCCCCTTCATTGGCGCCTCGAACCAATCCGGCAATATCTGTGAATTCAACATTCGCAGGCGTCGTTTTTTCTGAGTTAAATATTTTTTTTAATTTTTTCAATCTAGGGTCAGGTAAAGGAACAATGCCCATATAAGGTTCTATTGTACAAAAAGGATAATTTTCAGCAGGGACAGAAGATGTTGTCAATGCATTAAATATAGTCGATTTACCAACATTTGGTAAGCCGACAATGCCGCATCGAAGGGCCATAGAAAATTCCTAATTAATATTGAATGAAGTAAAAAACAATAATGCTAAAACGGATCTAAAGCTGGGTCTTTGCCGTAATCCCATGTTAGTTTATCAAATAAACCTACCTGTAAACCTTTGGCAAAATAAATGGCTTTATCCTTGACTTCCAATACTGCATCCCCCCACGCCATATAGGTAGGTTTAGTAATGAATTTTCGTATGTCAATTTGGTAAATGATTTTTTCGTGGAATGGGCGAACCTGACCTTTGAATTTTAAATCTTTCACCCCTAAAGCACGACCACGGCCTTGGCCACCAGCCCAAGTGAGAAAAAACCCAATTAACTGCCAAAATCCATCAAGTCCTAGACATCCAGGCATAACTGGATCGTTTTTAAAATGACAGTCAAAGAACCATAAAGATTCATTGATATCTAATTCAGCTTTTATTTCCCCTTTTCCATATTTTCCACCCTCATCAGAAATATATAGAATACGGTCCATCATAAGCATAGGAGGCATTGGCAGTTTACCTTTTTTTGGCATAAACAATTTACCTGACCCACTATTAATTAAATCTTCTTTGGTAAAACTATTTTTACGTTCCATGAATCATACTTAAAGGTTCCGCAAATTTACCTTCAATAGAAGAATTATGTAGATAATGTTTTCTATCTCATTTTATTGGTGAATACATCTGCCTAAATTCAAACTTCATTATTTGGAGAAAAAAATGGCTGAATGGGTATTATTACTAGGTGGTTCCACTGGTCATGGTGCTGCAACTGCAAAACAATTGGCTAAAGATGGTTATGGTATTATCGCCTTTCATTTTGATCGTGGTGAAGCAAAAAAAATTGCTGAAGAAACGATCACTGACGTTGGTGAAATTACCAAAGGCAATTGTCATTATTTTAATAGTAATGCTGCATCGGAAGAAGTAATGGATAAGTATATCCCCCAAATCAAAGAAATTACCGGTGGCCAACCATTGAAACTTTTATTGCATTCAATTGCATTTGGTACAACTACCAATTTTTTTGGGAGTAAACCTGTCACGCAAAAACAAATGGATATGACCATTCACGTAATGGGGAATTCTCTTCTATATTGGACACAAAAATTGTTTGCAGCTGATTTGTTAAGCAAAGGCTCCCGGGTGATTGGCTTGACTAGTGAAGGTAACTACCTGGCTATGGATGGTTATGGTCCGGTGAGTGTTGCAAAGGTAGCGATGGATGCAATCATTCGTCAGATTGGCTGGGAACTTGGGAAATATGGTATAACTGCTAATTCAGTTCAAGCCGGTGTAACACCCACTAGAGCTTTAACAAAAATTACTGAAAACTGGAAAGATTGGATTGAAAGTACGAAAAAGCGTAATCCAATGGGCCGAACAACAACACCGGAAGACGTAGCTGGAACCATATCGTTACTATTGAAACCAGAAGCAGATTTTATTAACTGTTCCATCATCTATTGTGATGGCGGTGAGCACCGTTCAGGTTCTATTTAATTTAGATAATTTTTTGGATTGATTAAGAGCCAGATTCTTCGAGTTTTGCTCTTTGTTTTATAAGGGTAACCAAATCATAATTAGCTTTGGTTGGCTGCATTTGGAAGCATGTTTCTGCTTCTTTTAATGCATAGTTCCACCATCCCTTTTTTGTATACATTAATGACAAATTGTAATGTGCTTTACTGAGAGTCTCAAAATCTTCTCTCTTTAGTTCTTTGTATGAATCTGGATAAAGTCGAGTTACCTCTCGAAATTCAAGGATTGCTTCTTCAACCAATCCTTTTTGGACATACCAATTTCCCAATTTCAAATGGCGCTCGGGATCTTCTTTACATCCGCTAATCAGAAATGAAAGCGATAAAATCAGGACCGTTTTAGTAATACAAAACTTCATTTTGTAACGATTAAATTGCGGCACGAATCCTTAGAAATCCAAGGAAAACATTTATTGATTTTTTAATTGATTGTTAAGAGGGCAAACAAACAACACTATTGTAAATAATCCTGCCATCATAAAAACACCCCTAATAAATTATAATGATGATCACTAATAGTCAGTTTGGCCAATGCTGTCTTCCCGGGTAAGTAAAACTATAGATCCTAAAAGCAAGAGCGCCCCGAACCACTGGGCTGGCGACATCATATTCCCTCGGATGAACCAATCAAAAGCAACGGCTGATAAGGGCCAAAACAATTCATAAAGTGTCACATGAGATGCGGGTAAATGATTAAGCCCATAATAATAAATAAATAGAGCTAAAGAGCCTGTACTTATAACAATTAGAATAATATAGGCCCAGTTGGACAAGGTCATTTTTTCAATAGCTTCGTATTGATCTGTGGAAAAAAGTATAAAAAATGTTATGACCCCTGTTATTGTAAGCCTGAGTGAAGTAACCGTTTTGAAGGATAAACGTTTTAGTGCATGTTTCCCTAGAACCGTCGAACTGCCCCAGCTGAAAGCGGCGAGTAAAGCTAAAAGGGAGGCGATGATAGTTTTATCGTCCCAAGTGTTCATGGAACTTGTTCCAAATGTTACGAGATATCCCCCAACGATTGCCATTACGGCTAAGATTAAGAATTTTGATGTAATCTTTTCTTTCAAGATGACAGCTGCTAAAGCGATTGCAAATACAGGTTGGAATTTTTGCAAGAGCACTACCACTGAAAGATCAATATGATTCACATAACTAAGTGCTTTTGTGTAAAAAAATGTGCCTAGGATTCCTCCACAAATACTGATCCATAATACAGATATCCAACCTCGCTGGTTCAAAGAAGATATTTCTTTCCATCCTTTGAATAGTAGAGGTAAAAAAATTATGGCACCAATAATATGTTCTAGAGAAATAATTAAAAATGAAGGTAGGCTAAACAGATTCTGACGTATAAATCCGTCTAGACTCCATAAAATAGCGGTAAAAATAACTGCAAAAGGGGGGAGATACTTTTTCATCCTTTGAAATTACATATCATAGATAAATCTTCGGAAATTGTTATAATAGTTTATTAATAAAATTATCAACGCATAAGTGCTTTAATGGTAGCATTGGATTTAGCCAAACGTTCGCTCAATAATTGCACAATAAATGTATGGAGTTCCGCTGCTTTTTCCGGCGACTCCTTATTAATTGCATGAAAATGATCTTTGGAAAGAAAATAAATCAGGCAATTTGTTTCTGTGATTACTGAAGCAGATGCTTTTGATCCTAGATAAAGACTGACCTCGCCTACCACAGTACCATCACCCATTGATTTAAGACGAATGTCTTTACCTTTTTCGGTTTCAAGTTGAACTGTGATACGCCCCGATTCAATAAAATAAATACCGTTGGGATCTTTACCTTGTTCTATAATTAGGGTTCCTGGTTTAACATCCATCGTTTTAAAATATATTGCAATATCAACGAACCTAATTTTAAATGATTCACTAGCTTTAATTGATTCCACAGTAGTGGCCTCTTCTTGGTCAATAATTTGTTCTTCGCACCATTCCAACCCGTGATCTAAATCAGAAAATTCTATAAATAAACCAGAATCATCAGGGAGTAATCCTTCAACAGCCAACTGTCGGGCCATGAATTTTTTAATATCGCAGAAAAGAACCTTAAATTTTTTGTTTTCTGCCATAATATGGAGTTTGTTAAAGCTATTGATTGTAGAAGAATCCAATCCTGTAACCTGTCGGAAATCAAAGATTAGATATGTTAATTTTTCTTCTGTGTCAAGTGCAAGGCGATCTGTAACTCTCTCTAATAATCTGTGAGCTGTACCAAAAAAAATAAACCCTTGTAGAGGCAAGATAAAAATTTGATTTCCCCTTTGTTCTACGACAGAATTTAATTTTTCTGATCTTTCTACATTGCTATGAAGAGTCTGCCCTGAAAGTTCATGTTTGATAACCTCTACTTTGGAATAATTAATTACAAACAGAGCGATGGACATTAACAATCCAACGGCGATACCCTCTAAAAATCCAATTGTACCAATAACAATCAGAATAATGACAATAACACCATAATCCATTTTAGAAATTTTGCCCCATGTATCATATAGCCACTGTTCGAGAAAGGAAATACCTAAGTTAAGTAGTAGTCCACCTAGAATTACTTTTGGGAAAACAGATAATAAATCAGCTCCAAACAGAAGCGTAATTCCACAAAGTATGGCCACAGTAATGCTACTGATATTTGTTTTCGCACCTATTGAATGAGCCATAGTAGTCTCACTTAGCGTAAGGTAGCCCGGCGATCCACCTCCGATACCAACAAGTATATTACTTAAGCCTGTGAGTTTTAGCTCACGATCAAGGTTAAAATCTTTTTTTACTGTTAGTTCCAATCCACTATAATTAAATAAAACAGAAATAGCACTTAACACCATCATAGTTGCTATAGTGGGTAGATGATCAAAATAAATATTCCATTGGAAAGAAGATAAATGAGCATGGAGTGAACCAGGGAAAAGTCCGCCCTTTGGAAATGGCCCTAGTAAATACCCAAGATTTTCGAGAGTACTAAATGAATAGCCTAAAAAATACATTACAAGATAAAAAATAATGATACCACCTAATAATATTGCCAAATATAAAAGATAGTGAGAAAAGAAACGCCCAGCAAGTAGCATGCCAACTCCAAAAATAAATCCAGGGAGCCATTTTATTAATAACGGTTGGTTAAAAAATGTTAGGGCTGACTCTAATGTCAAATCCTGGTCTGTCATCATACTGAAAGAAAATTTCACAATCAACCAACCAGTACCAGCTAGAAAACCCCCTACCACAGGGTAAGGTATAAAGCGGACTAACTTACCGAGTTTAAACTGACCAAGAATATAAAAAAAGATACCCACTAATACTGATGTCATGCCAATAGCCATAAACATAAAGGAAAAAAGCTCGCTTCCTGACCAGTGTGCACCATCACTTGCTATAAGCGTTAATGCCATTAAGGCTAAGATAGCAATGGGGATATCTTGAGGTGCACTAAGAATAATTGGAAATTTGGAAGTAAAAGCTGAAAACAGTGCAAATATTAGCGATCCTACCAGAAGAATACCAATGCCCTGTGGAAGGAATTCCGCTAATGGGCCCGTAAACACCAGTGCTGCAAGAGCCATGGCAGATACAATAATAATAATACCATTAACCGTACCAGCGATAATGTCTGGAATAACACTGGAAAATTTAGATTTAGACACCATGAATCATTTTATGCTTGCCCCCCAAATGATGAAAAATCTGCAATATCAATTCCAAAGGAACGAATTGCCGCCGACCACATTTGTCTTTCTGGCATATTGAATACAAAATCTGGTGTAGTTTCTTGGACTAGCCAATCTCCATTTTCAATTTCACGTTCCAATTGTCCCGCCTTCCATCCAGCATGACCAAGTAATAGGCGACATAATTCAGGCCCTCTTTGGGCTGAAATATCTTCTAGTGTTTTTTTATGACTAGAGATAAAAAAATCATTTGAAATCTTAATGGAATCGTTTGACTTATAGTTACCACTGTGGAGTACAATTCCCCTTTCTACCATTACAGGCCCGCCAAAATAAATTTGATCTACAGCATTGAATATTTCACCTTTTTCATCATAAAAATTCTCAAAAATTTTATTCAAAGTGGGATCTTTGAATGGTTTATTTATAATTAGTCCCATCGCCCCCTTTTTATTGAGTTCACACATGTAAATAACAGAACGATTAAAGTATAGATCCTGCATGTGAGGCATGGAAATCAGTATGTGATTTATTATCGAATTCATGCTATATCTTATGCAATTGTAAGAGTGAATGCTATAAAAAATATTTATAGAGAAAATTTAGTAAATCGTTTTTTGAACAGGTACTAATATAGTTGTAAATTCAAGGCCGTCTAAAATTATGCGGATAAATAGACAAAAAAATAATGAAAAAACTAGCAGATAAAATTATTATAAAAGGCGCTCGGCAGCATAACCTAAAAAATATTGATGTTGAAATTGCACGTAATAAATTAGTGGTAATTACTGGTCTTTCTGGGTCTGGAAAATCTTCGCTGGCTTTCGATACATTATATGCAGAAGGTAAACGAAGATATGTGGAATCACTATCTTCATATGCACGCCAGTTTCTGGGATTATTGGAAAAACCAGATATGGATTATATTGAAGGATTATCTCCGGCTATTTCAATTGAGCAGAAAGCCACTGTTCGCAATCCAAGATCTACAGTGGGGACTGTGACAGAAATTCATGACTACTTGCGTCTTCTTTATGCGCATGTCGGCCGACCTCATTGTTGGCTTTGCAACCGCCCGATTCAGCGGCAGACGGTTCAGCAAATTGTGGATACCATCATGAAATTTGGTGAAGGCGCTCGTATTTATATATTGGCACCTGTAGTTCGTGGACGAAAAGGTCAGCATAAAGGTGTTTTTGAACAAGTACGTAAAGAAGGGTTCCTTCGTGTACGTATTGATGGTAAAGTATATAAAATTGATGAAAAGTTCACTTTAGAAAAAAATAAAAAACATTCAATTGAAGTAGTAGTAGATCGCATTGTTTTAGAGGGTGATTTCAAAGAAAGGTTAACCGAGTCAGTTGAATTATCTTTAAAAATTGGTTCTGGTTTGATGATTGTTCATGAATTACCTAGTAAAGATCATTTATTCAGTGAACATTTTGCATGTCCACATTGTGAAGTTTCAATGGAGGAACTTTCTCCGAGAATGTTTTCATTTAACTCGCCTTATGGTGCATGTCCTCACTGCGATGGCCTTGGTTCTCACATGGAAATTGATCCCGAACTGGTGGTGCCAGACAAAACTAAATCTTTGATACAAGGAGCAATTTTCCCCTTAGGAGAACAGCCTAGGGGAAACTGGTATGGAAGTATCTTAAAAAGCCTTTCTCAATATTATAATTTTAAATTTACTACGCCTTGGTACAAACTGGATCGTGAGATCAAAGAGATGTTATTAAATGGTACCGGTTCGAAAAGATTAAAAATGGAATATTCATCAGAAAGATGGAGTGGTACTTACACAGGTGGTTGGGAAGGTACTATTCCCAATTTGATGCGTCGATATAAACAAACTAAATCAAATCATATTCGTGATTGGATCGAGCAATTTATGAGTATGCGCGCCTGTCCAGAATGTGGTGGCTCTCGGTTGAAAGAAGAAACTCGTGCAGTTACAATAGGCAACATTAATTTGGGCCAGGTATCATCTTATTCAATAAAAAATGCAAAGGGATTTTTTAGTACCCTTAAACTTACTAAAACAGATGCTGCTATAGCCCATCAAATTTTAAAAGAAGTCCAAGAACGTCTGAGTTTTTTGATTGATGTTGGATTGGACTACTTAACACTTGATCGATCTGCAGCCACTCTTTCCGGCGGTGAGGCCCAGCGCATTCGATTAGCGACACAAATTGGTAGTCAATTGGTAGGTGTATTATATATTTTAGATGAACCATCAATTGGGCTTCATCCACGCGATAATGGTCGCCTTTTAAATTCTTTGAGGAAACTTCGTAATTTAGGGAATTCTATTATTGTAGTAGAACACGATCAAAAAACAATGGAATCAGCTGATCAAATTATAGATTTAGGGCCTGGTGCCGGTGAGCATGGTGGAGAAGTTGTTTTTTCGGGGACACCTCAAAAGATACTAACTTCAAAAAAATCTATAACAGGGAAATATCTTTCTGGTAAAAAAGCGATCCCGGTTCCAAGAAGCCGCAGGAATGGAAGCGGAAAAATTCTCACTATAAAAAAGGCTCATGGCAATAATTTAAAAAATATTGAAGTATCATTTCCCTTAGGTAAAATGGTAGTGGTTACTGGAGTAAGTGGCTCAGGAAAAAGTACCCTAGTAAATGAAACAGTTTTTCCGATTTTATCGAAGGAATTAAATGGTGCTAGAGCCTATCCACTATTTTATGAATCAATCCAAGGATTGGAATTTTTGGACAAAGTGATTGAAATTGATCAAAAACCCATCGGAAGAACACCTCGATCCAATCCCGCTACATATACAGGCGTATTTACATTCATCCGTGATTTATTTACTCAACTTCCAGAATCAAAAATTAGGGGGTATAAACCAGGGCGTTTTTCTTTTAATGTTAAAGGCGGTCGCTGTGAATCCTGCGAAGGAGACGGCATTATCAAAATTGAAATGAACTTTTTACCCGATGTCTATGTGGTATGTGAAATTTGCAAGGGTGCCCGTTATAATCGAGAAACACTTGAAATAAAATATAAAGGGAAGAATATTGCGGATATTCTCAACCTGTCAATAGAAGAAGCCTCAGAATTTTTTAAAAACATACCTCGAATTAAGAAAAAACTGGTTACCCTTTATGATGTAGGCCTTGGATACATTCGACTTGGCCAACAGGCTACCACCTTATCAGGGGGTGAAGCTCAGCGCGTAAAACTAGCAACCGAATTATCTCGTGTATCGCAAGATCGTACATTTTATATACTGGATGAACCGACAACTGGACTTCATTTTGAAGATATAAATTTGTTACTGGCGGTCTTACAAAGATTGGTTGATCGAGGCAATACTGTTGTGGTCATTGAACATAATTTGGATGTGATAAAAAGTGCTGATTGGGTTATTGATTTGGGACCGGAAGGTGGTGAGGAAGGTGGTCAACTTATTTTTTCTGGGACACCTGAAAAATTATCGGAATATCCGGGTTCTTATACAGGAACTTTTTTGAAAACCACATTGAATGGGGCTCTGGGTAAATAATGCAGTCACCCAAACAACTCCAGCAATATTATCCCTATTGGGAAATCACAAAAGATTTAATAGATCAGTGTATTGATATTATGTTAAACCTTCGTCAGAGCGGGCACCCAGGTGGTTCAAGATCGAAAGTTCATGGCATGGTTACAACATTACTATCTGGAGCCATGCGATGGGATATTCGCGATGCAGGGAAACGTTTTGCTGATAGATATGTACTAGTTGCTGGACATACGAATCCAGTTGTATATGCTACATTGGCTGTTTTGAATGAAGCGCTTATAATTAAGTACAATCAGACTGGGAATGCCAAATATAAACATTTTAAAGGGGATAAATTCCAATTAAGGTGGGAAGATTTGCTGATGCTTCGTAAGCATGGGGGGTTACCTGGTCATGCAGAAATGGAAGGAAAAACACTTTTTTTCAAATTTAATACAGGTCCTAGCGGACACGGGTCACCCCCCGCTGCTGGTGAAGCCTTAGCCTTAAAATTTGCTAAAGTTCCAGAAGTAAAAGTTTTTGCTTTTGAGGGAGAAGGTGGATTTACTACTGGTGCTTCTCACGAGACTATCAATTCTGCCTGGGGCCTAGGTCTTGGGAACCTAATTTATTTCATGGATTGGAATGACTATGGCATTGACGCCCGCCCGTTTAGTTCAATTGTTTATGGTACGCCAAAAGACTGGTTTGGTTCTCATGGTTGGCACGTAGAAGGTACAATGGAAGGTGAAAACTGGGGTGAATTGACAAAAGCGTACCATCGACTTTTAATTGAAAATGCTGATCCCAATATTCCTAAAGTCGTATATGCCCGTTCAAGAAAAGGGCGCGGATATCATAAGTTTGATCATGCTAGTCATGGTGCTGCACATAAAAGAAATTCAGAATTATTCTGGAAAACAAAAAAAGATTTTGCAAAAAAATACAATGTTGATTTTGAGGGATTTGGTTCAAAAGCACCAGTATCCTGGGGTGGCCAAGTTGAACAAGCTCGCTCATTATTTAACACTATTTTTTCTGTAATGGAATCAAACCAAGAATTGGTTAATTATCTTTCAGACACATTGATATCATTGGGTGATTCAGTGCCTGAAAAAATCGATGGGTGTAAAGTAACGGTAAAAAATCCGGCCAATGATAAAACACTTTTTAACGTGGGAAGCCTCCCTGGCGATTTATTCGTAGCACCAGGAGAGAAAGCGCCAAATCGAGTTGGATTTTCAAAATATGCTAGTTATATCAACTCTAAGTCTATTGAAAAATATGGCCGTCCGTTAGTTATCGCAATGAGTGCAGATTTAGCTGATTCCACCAATATTTCAGGTTTTGCCAAAGGATATAATGGATCTCCTGATTTTGGGCTGTACGACAAAGATACTAATCCTGATAGCCCGTTGATGCCTCAAGGAATTACAGAATTTACTAATTCAGGTATGCTAGCTGGACTGGCGACTGTTAATCTGAATGAAGATCCTTATTCAGAATTCAACGGATTTTACGGTGCTATGAGTACATATGGTTCATTTAGCTATTTGAAATACGGACCAATTCGCTTGTTTAGCCAGGTGGCTCAAGATTCAAATCTTAAAGTGGGGAAATTGATTTGGGTAGCTGGACATTCAGGTCCTGAGACAGCAGAGGACAGTCGCACACATTTTGGTATTTTCGCCCCAGGAGTAACCCAGTTATTACCGGATGGACATATTATCAATCTGCATCCATGGGAGCATAATGAAGTTGCTCCTGCATTAGCAGCTGCTCTTGCCACGGATGTTCCAATCGTGGCGCTTCATTTGACTCGTCCTCCAGTTGAAATCCCGGATCGCAAAGCATTAAACATGGCTTCCCATATGGAAGCAGCTAAAGGCGCTTATATAATAAAAGATTATGATAAATCGCGTCCTGAAGAAGGTGTTGTAATTATTCGCGGTACAAGTTGTACCAATTCTTTGATGAAAATTTTACCAAGATTTGATGCAAAAAACCATAATATAAAAATTGTAGCAGCTATTTCATGGGAGCTGTTTCAGCGTCAACCCGTAGACTATCGAAGTAGTATTATATCAGACCAAGAATGGATGGATGCCATGGTTATTACCAATGGGGCCCTTAGGCTTATGCATAAGTGGGTGGCCAATCGTGTCGTAGTAAAATACAGTATGAGTCCAGATTTTGATAACCGTTGGCGTACAGGGGGTTCATTGGAAGAAATTGTGGCAGAATCCAAACTAGATCCAACTAGTATTTGGGAAGGAATCAACCGATTTGCTAAAGAAAGAGAACAAAGATTAAATTCTGTCCGAGATTCTATTCCTGTATAAACTGGCAAAAATTTGACGACCCCCCATTCATTTTTGTACCTTCCAGCCCCGAAAGGATGAACTTTTTCTATTTTACCTCAATAAATGACTGAAATTCATATAACTAATCCACAGCCCTTTGAAGATGATCTAGTTGTTGAGAAATCTCTCCGCCCAAGTCGAATGGATGAGTTCATTGGCCAAAAGGACGTTATAAATAGTCTCAAAATATATATTGAAGCTGCTAAAAAACGGAACGAAGCACTAGATCATGTACTTTTATTTGGGCCGCCGGGATTAGGAAAAACAACCCTTTCAAATATTATTGCCTATGAACTAGGTGTCAATATAAAACAGACTTCAGGCCCAGTACTTGAACGTGCCGGAGATTTGGCTGGAGTCCTCACAAATCTTTTGAATCGAGATGTATTTTTTATTGATGAAATTCATCGTTTGAATTCAGTTGTTGAAGAATATCTTTATTCTGCTATGGAAGATTACCGTATTGAGATTATGATTGACAAAGGCCCAGGCGCTCGTAGCGTGCAACTCAATTTAGAACCATTCACCTTAGTGGGCGCAACAACACGTTTGGGGAATTTAACGTCTCCCCTGCGAGATCGTTTTGGTGTGGTACTAAGAGTTGATTACTATGATCCCGAGGATCTTTTTCAGATTGTGACTCGCTCAGCAGAGATTCTTGAAGTCGAAATTAATGAAGAAGGTGCGCACGAACTTGCAAAACGTTCTAGAGGAACGCCACGTATTGCTAACCGTATTTTGCGAAGAACAAGAGATTATGCCCAAGTAAAAGCTAAGGGTAAAATAGATAAAACTGTGGTACAAGGTTCCTTAGAATATCTTGGAATTGACGAATATGGATTAGATGATATGGATCGTACTATTCTATCAACTTTGATCGAAAAATTTAATGGAGGCCCCGTAGGCGTAAATTCGCTGTCTGTAGCCGTGAGCGAAGATACTGCCACCATAGAAGATGTATACGAACCTTATTTGATTAAAGAAGGATTTATTCAGCGGACTAGTAGAGGTCGTATTGCTCAAGAACAGGCATATAGTCTCTTAGGTAAGACAATTACAAAAAAACAACAAAGGTTATTTAAATGATTGAGAAGAAGAAAAAATGGAAACTTGCCGATTTTGATTATTCACTCCCAGAAAAATATATTGCTCAGTATCCTGCAAAGAGGCGCGATTTATCTAAACTAATGGTTCTTCATCGTGAAACAGGTAAAATTGAACATAAAATATTTTCCAGACTCCCAGAATATTTAAGACGTAACGATTTGGTGATTTTAAATAATACGAAAGTATTTCCGGCCAGACTTTATGCGAGCAAAGACCGTACAGATGCAAAAGTGGAAGTTTTTTTATTGCGAGAATTAGAAAATGATCTTTGGGAAGTCATGGTTCGCCCAGCTCGAAAAGTACGTATTGGTAATAAATTAATGTTTACTAAAAATGTTTACTGTGATGTGATTGATAATACGATTTCAGGTGGGCGTGTTGTCAGATTTGAATATAATGGTGAAAATATTTATAATGTTATCGATCGTGTGGGGATCTCACCGCTGCCACCATACATTAAACGTGAATCTGAACCTAAAGATAAAATACGTTATCAAACTGTTTTTGCTGAAAAACGTGGAGCGGTAGCTGCACCAACAGCAGGTCTACATTTTACTGATGGGTTACTTAAAAGAATCCATGCAAAAGGGACAAAAACGTCTTATACAACGCTTCATATTGGACTAGGAACATTTCGTCCTGTTCAGGTTGAAGATCTGAATCGGCACCAAATGGACTCAGAGTATTTTGAAGTCAATCCTAAAACAGCATTATCTATTAATGAAACCAAGAAAAAACGGCGTCGGGTATTTGCAGTTGGGACATCGACAGTTAGATCTCTTGAAACAGTGGCTGTTTCCGGTTTTCAAGTTTCGCCGAAACGAGGTTGGACAGATAAATTCATTTATCCACCTTATAAATTTAAAATGGTGGATGCCATGATTACCAATTTTCATCAGCCAAAAAGTACACTTCTTATGATGGTATCAGCCTTTGCAGATCGTGACCAGATAATGAAAGCCTATCGTGAAGCCAAGAAAAATGATTATAGGTTTCTGAGTTATGGCGATGCTATGCTTATTCTTTAATTAAAGAATTGTAAAACATAGAATGAAAATTACTGCGATAATTCCGGCAGCTGGAAGCGGGGAACGTTTTGGAGGTAAAAAACAGCTAAAAAGAATGGGTAATCGACCATTGCTTTTTCATACACTCCAGCCATTTATTTCCTCTGAATTAATAACTGAAATCGTGGTTGTTGTATCAAAAGATGATGTGTATCAGGTAGATCGGGAGTTGAAATCTACGATTTCAGTTAAGACAGTTAAAGTAGTATCAGGTGGGGATACTCGTCAACAATCTGTATTTAATGGTCTTAAGGCAGCTGACAAATCATCAGTACTTATATGCGTACACGATGCTGTGCGCCCTTTTGTCACTGAAACGCTTATTGATAAGGTAATTCAAGCTTGTGATAAACACGATGGTGTTATTTTGGCACAGCCTTCAACAGATACGATAAAAAAAGTCATGAATGATCAAATTCTTGAGACACTCCCTCGAGAAACCATATGGAGAGCTCAAACACCACAAGTTTTTGCTAAGCAGGCTTTACTAGAGGCATTAGAACTGGCTGAATCAGAGAATATTCTTAGAACAGATGAAGCTTCATTATTGGAACGAATAGGATACCAAGTAGGCTTTGTAGAAGGATCTCCCACCAATATTAAAATTACAACAGAAGAAGATTGGGTTTTTGCAGAAGCGATATACAAAAGTTTGAATAATGATTAATTTAAATTATCATTTGAACCAGTTATTGACAAGATAATGTTGACAAGTATATATAGATGATTAAAACAGGCATTGGATATGACGTTCACCAATTAGCAGAAGGTGAAAAACTAATCCTCGGGGGCGTGGAAATCCCTAGTCAGGTTGGCTCTATTGGCCATTCTGATGGAGATACTTTAGTTCATGCGATTGTGGATGCATTGCTCGGCGCAGCTAATCTTGGGGATATCGGCCAGCTTTTTCCAAGTAAAGATGAACAGTGGAAAGATATAGAGAGTCTCCATTTTCTGAATAAGGTTGGTGAAATGTTAAGAAACGCTTCTTTTGAAATCAGTAATATTGATTCAATTGTTTTTCTTCAGAAACCAATACTTTCCGGTTTTATTCCTGAAATAAAATATAAAATTGCCTATACCTTACAAATCGATCAATCTCAGGTCTCTGTAAAAGCAACTACTTCGGATTATTTAGGCTTTATTGGTCAAGGTAAAGGTATTGCTGCACAGGCGATTGCTACTTTAAAATCAGTGTAATTGTGGGTATATACTGCCCATCCTTTTCAAAAGTTAATGTTGGACTTAAAGTATTAAAACTACGTGAAGATGGTTATCATAATATATATACATTATTCCAAGAATTGGATTTTGGCGATGAATTATTATTTGAAAAAACGGAAAATAGTTGTTTGATTACATCCAATGTGGACTGGATACCCACTGATAAATCAAACATTTGCTATAAAGCTTATAATGCCTTGAAAAATATTTTTCCTGATTTAGGAGGCATTTGTATTCAAATTAAAAAAAAGGTTCCTATCGGGTCTGGTTTGGGTGGCGGGTCAGCAAATGGAGCAGCAGTTTTGAAGGAATTGAATAATCTATATGACCTTGGATTATCTATATTTGAGTTGGAAAAAGTTGGGGTATCAGTAGGTGCTGATGTGTCTTTCTTTATTCGTGGTGGGACACAATTAGGTGAGGGGATTGGTGATAAACTCACCCCTCTTCCTAACCCTATTTCAGGGATATATTTATTAGTTATCCCAAATATTTTTATCAATACTTCATGGGCTTACACCGAACTGGGAAAAAAATTGAAATTCGATACTAAAGTACCTAACTTCCGCGGCTTTTTCAACGGGGATATTCCCTCGTATAAGTTTGAGATTTTTGAGAATGATTTTGAACGGATCGTGATTCCAGCATATCCGGAGATTGGTGGCATCAAGCATAAATTGCTTAAATTAGGTGCACGGTTTGCCAGTCTGTCGGGCAGTGGCTCGACTGTGTTTGGGATTTTTGACGATGACACTTTAGTAACAAAAGCCGAGTCATTTTTCCAAACTTCCTATCAGACCATTCTGGCTCATCCTGCCTAACTTCCTCCTTTTGAATCACAATCATAAAATTAATACAAACAAAGTATTTGGGGCGTCGTCTAACGGTAGGACACCGGGTTTTGGTCCCGGCAGTCGGGGTTCGAGTCCCTGCGCCCCAGCAGAAAAAATTAAAGATAATTAATACCCAAAATCAAAGGTATATTTATTGGTTTTGCAATGATAAACCTGATAAAAGGGGACCTTAAAGTATTATGAATAATAACCTAAAAATATTTAGTGGACGTAGCAATCCAGCCTTAGCTAAAAAGATTGTTGAATCATTGGGTATAGGACTGGGACAACTTACTATTAAAAACTTTGCTGATGGTGAGTTGTGGATCAAATTTGAGGAAAATATACGTGGCACTGATGTATTTATTATACAATCTACTAATAGTCCGGCAGAGAATATTATGGAATTAGTATTGATAATTGATGCGGCAGTTCGTGCATCAGCTAATACAGTGACAGTAGTGATACCTTATTTTGGGTACGGTCGTCAGGATAGAAAAGATAACCCCCGTGTACCAATTTCTTCTCGCGTCATGGTTGATCTCGTAACTGCAACAGGTGCTAATCGTATTATCACAATGGATTTACATTCCACGCAAATCCAAGGTTTTGCAACTATACCATTTGATCATTTATATAGTCGGATGGTTTTGCAGGATGCAATCAATAGCTTAAAACTAGATCCGAAGAATTCAGTTGTATTATCACCAGATGTGGGTTCGGCCAGAATGAGTCAGGCCTATGCTAAACGACTGGGGATGCATTTTGCACTGATTGATAAACGTCGTTACGCGCCTAATAAAGCACAGGTTATGCATCTAATTGGTGATTTAAAAGATAAGCATGTACTGATCATTGATGATATGATTGACACTGCAGGTACAATAGTAAATGCAGCAAATGAGGCAAAAGAAAATGGCGCAATAAGTGTAACTGCTATAGCAACACATGCATTGTTATCTGTTCCTGCAATTGATCGGATTAAAGAATCTAATATTAGGAAATTGATAGTAACGGACACTGTATCTATTGAAGATGAAAAAAAATTAGGTAATATGGAAATAGTAACAGTAGCAAACGTGTTCGGAGAAGCCATTCGTCGGGTATATGATGGTGAATCAGTCAGCGCTTTGTTCGAATTTTAATTGAAGGTAAGTAAAATGGCATCTTATTATAAACTTCCGATAGAAATACGCACAGGATCTGGGGCTAGTTTAGCTCGCGAACTCAGAAGAAATGGAAAGATTCCTGCAAACTATTATTATAGTGGCGAAGCAAATCAAAATCTAGCTATTGATAAAAAAGCATTTAATCATGCTATTCATTCTGGGCAACAAGTTTTTGAAGTTGATATCAATAATGAAACTATTTATATCATGATTAAGGATATACAATATCATTCGGTTACTGAAGAAGTTATGCATGTGGATTTAATGCGTATTCGCCGGACAGAAAAAATGACCTTTTCAATACCATTAGTTTTAGAAGGTGATGCAGTTGGCATAGATGAAGGTGGTATTGTAGCTCAAGTTGCAACAACAATTGATGTAGAGTGTTTTCCTAACGATGTGCCTGAAAGTATTACAGTAGATATTTCTGGCTTGGAGTTTAATAGTGCCATGGCTGCAGAAGAAATTGTATTACCCATGGATACCATACTAGTATCTGCTGAAAACACAACCATTGTAACCTGTAATCCGCCGAAAGCAGAAGTTGAACCTGAGCCTGTTGAAGATGAAGAAATTGAATTGGCTGAGGGCGAAGAAACAACTGATGAAGAAACAACTGATGAAGATAGTAAAAGTGATGAAAAGCCTAAAAAAGATGCTGATCAGGATGAATCCTCAGAAGAATCATGATTGCCTTTATAGGGCTCGGCAATCCTGGCAATGAATATGCAGACACAAAACACAATGCCGGTTTTTGGGTTGTGGATGAATTGGTTCGTCGCTGGAGAATTAGTTATAAACCAGGGAAAGGCCAGTATCTCTATTCTGAAAAAATCAAAGGAGATGTCCTCTTAGTGAAAATAACCACAGGAATGAATGGTAGTGGAATTGGGGTAAAGGATATTATTAAACATTGGAATGTTTCTTTGGAAGATCTGTATATCATATTGGACGATGTGGATCTTCCATTAGGTAAGTTACGTATTCGTCCAAAAGGCGGCGATGGTTGTCACCGTGGTATGGAATCGGTTATTTACCATTTGGGAAGCACACGATTTCCGCGCCTAAGATACGGAATCGCTACAGAAGATAAACTGCGTCCTGCAGAAAAATATGTATTGAAATCTTTTCGTAAAAAAGATCAAGTATTGGCTGATGAAATGGTAGTAAAAACTGCAGACGCCGTTGAGTCAATATTGCGTATTGGTATTTCTAAAACTATGAATAAGTATAATTCTTGAAACTAATCAAATTAAGAAAAAATTAAGTCAATGATACCATTTGGATCACTCATTATTGGTGCTGGTTTGCTTGCAATGCTGTATTCCTTTTGGAAAACAAGTTGGATTAACAAGCAGAATCAAGGGACTGAAAAAATGGAAAGAATTGGTTCCAATATTGCTGATGGCGCCATGTCTTTTTTGAAAGCTGAGTACCGTGTATTAGCTGTTTTTATTGTAGTGGTAGCCGCGCTATTAGGTTTTGCTAATGTAGGGAATTCTGAATCTAGTGCGTTGATTGCACTCTCATTTATTACTGGTGCTTTAACATCTGGATTAGCTGGATTTTTAGGTATGCGCGTTGCCACTAAAGCCAACAATCGTACTACACATGCTGCTAGGACGGGATTAGCACCTGCTTTAAAGGTTGCTTTTGCAGGCGGTTCTGTCATGGGATTATCTGTTGTAGGGTTGGGAATAATTGGATTAGGTACATTATTTATCTTTTATCAATCATTTTTCGAAGCAGATTATCAGAAAATTTTAACCGTTATATCTGGTTTTTCTCTTGGTGCTTCTTCTATTGCCCTATTTGCACGTGTTGGTGGTGGTATTTATACAAAAGCAGCTGATGTCGGTGCTGACCTTGTAGGTAAAGTTGAAGAAGGTATACCAGAAGATCATCCTCTGAATCCTGCTACGATTGCTGATAATGTTGGGGACAATGTAGGTGATGTTGCTGGTATGGGCGCCGATCTTTTCGAATCCTATGTGGGCTCGATTATTGGATCAATGGTTCTTGGCGCCAGCATTCTTGTATTTGGAAAATTTGATCTGAATTTTGTAACTCTGCCTTTATTAATTGCTGCTTCTGGTATTGTAGTATCAATTATCGGCACCTTTATGGTTTCAGTAAAAGAAGGTGGAAACCCGCAGAAGGCATTAAATATTGGTGAGTTTGGTTCATCCGCTCTTATGGTAGTAGTGATGTATTATTTGATCACGAACATGATACCTGTTTCATTTGTTCTAGATGGCATAGAATATTCCAGTATGGGTGTTTTTTGGGCAGCAACCATAGGTTTGGGGGCAGGTCTTGGTATCGGAACAATCACTGAACATTATACTGGGACACATGGTGGCCCAACAACATCTATTACACGCCAGTCTTTAACTGGGGCGGCAACGAACATAATTGCTGGGCTTGGTGTTGGCATGCAATCCACTGCAGTTCCTACTCTTATTATTGCGGCTGGTATTATAGGTGCGTATCATTTTGCTGGACTTTATGGTATCGCTATGGCGGCTTTAGGAATGCTGGCAAACACCGGAATCCAATTAGCCGTTGATGCTTACGGTCCGATTTCTGATAATGCTGGTGGCATTGCTGAAATGGCTGGGCTTCCAAAGGAAGTACGCGATCGAACCGATAAACTAGATGCAGTTGGAAATACTACCGCAGCAATTGGTAAAGGATTTGCTATTGGTTCAGCAGCTTTCACAGCATTGGCACTTTTCGCTGCTTTCATGGTACAAACCGGAATTAAAGGAATCAACATTGCTGATCCTATGGTGATGGCTGGCCTCTTTGTTGGTGGTATGTTGCCATTTTTATTTTCATCATTAGCAATGGGTGCAGTTGGACGCGCGGCAATGGCTATGATTGAAGAAGTCCGGTATCAATTTAAAACGATTCCTGAATTATCTGCAGCGTTGGCTGTAATGAAAAAATATGGTGATAACGATGAATGGTCTGATGAAGACCGTAAAATATTTGAAGCAGCTGACGGAAAAGCTGACTATGGTAAATGTGTTGAGATCTCTACTCAATCTGCTATTAAAGAAATGCTTTTACCTGGACTGCTCGCCATTGTGACACCAGTTATTGTAGGGTTTGTGTTTGGAGCTGAAACATTGGGGGGTCTTTTAGCTGGCGTAACAGTTTGTGGTGTATTGATGGCTATTTTTCAATCCAATTCCGGAGGGGCCTGGGATAATGCCAAAAAAATGATTGAAGAAGGAATTGAATTGGACGGTCAATCCTATGGGAAAGGCTCAGATGTACATAAAGCAGCCGTTGTTGGAGATACAGTAGGTGATCCTTTTAAAGATACCTCCGGGCCATCTCTTAATATTTTAATTAAACTTATGTCTGTGGTATCGCTAGTAATTGCACCATTGATAGTCTAAAGATAGGGAGTATTATATGAAATACTACGAAAGCTTATATATCATCAACCCAAACTATGAGCAAGATCGTCTTGATGGAATAATGAAGACAGTTGCTGATAAAATAAGTGAATATGGTTTTTCAATAATTAACCATTATGTTTGGAGTAAAAAGCGCTTGGCCTATTCAATCCAGAAACATAAATATGGCACGTTTGTTTTGCTCCATTTTCAAACAGAATCTGCTGAAAACTTAAATCGTTTTGAACGTTTCATGGTTTTGGAAAAATCTATTATACGGCACCAGACGGTTGGGTTAAAAGAATGTCCAGAAGTTGAAACAGAAAAAAAATCGGTAGATTTAGATAAAAATATCGAATCCAAAACTATTGATGATGGATTATCAAAAAAATCAGCTTCAGGATCTGAAGATGTAAAAATCGATAAATCAAAGTCATTATCTGAAAAGGGCGATATGGGAGAAACATCTAATGAACAAGAATCTAAAGAAATAGAAACCTTAGAAAAATCTGAAGAAATAGTTGAAGTTGAAAAAACAGAAAATATTAAGGAGTAAATAATGGCATTTCAAAGTAGAAGAAAATTCTGTTATTTTAAAGAAAATAATATCACACAAATTGATTATAAGGATGTAAAATTGTTGAAAAGATTTATTACTGATCAAGGGAAAATTATGCCACGGAGAGTAACTGGAACCAGTGCAAAAATGCATCGTAAACTTGTACGGGCAATAAAGCAATCCCGGAATATTGCATTGATGCCTTACTCAAATATTAGTAAAGAAAATTAATTATGGATGTCATACTCTTACAAGATGTAGAAACACTGGGAACTGCAGGGGATATCATTAATGTAAAACCTGGTTACGCAAGGAACTTTTTATTCCCCAAGGGATTAGCCGTACGCTCATCAAAGCGTAATCGTGCACTAGCTGATGAGAAAAAAGAAGTTGCGAAATCGCGATTTTTACGTGAAGCAAAAGTATACGAAGAATTGATGAATAAACTGAAAAAAATAGAAATTACAATCGAAGTGAACATTGGTGGAGAAGATCGTTTGTTTGGCTCAGTAACTAGTCAGGATATTCACAAAGTATTAATGGAAAAAGGAGTTGAAGTAGATCGCCATGCAATTCTTTTAGAAGAGCCAATCAAAGCTTTAGGTATTTATGATGTTCCAGTGAATATTGCCAAAGGATTAAGTCAAGAAGTTAAAGTTTACGTTATACAGAGCTAGTCTAATTCTGTTAAGAAAATGAACCCCCTGTTTTATATCTATTCTGCAGGGGGTTTTTATTTGAGGTAGATTGTGTTAACATGAATAAGCGGGTATTAAAATATTTTGGTCATCTTATTCTATTTTGGATGATTTTTTTTTCAGTAGACCGATTACTATTCCTAATATATAATTTAGATACATCAGGTCTTTCATTTTTCCAACTTATTGAGCCTTTTTGGCGGTCGCTAAGATTGGATCTTTCAGCTGCATGTTATCTAATAATCCCACCGTTTTTGTTATGGTTAATTGGTTTATTGATTCCGCTTCGATCGGTCGGAGTATTACTGAAAGTTTATTTTTATATTTTTGTTCCTATTCTAGTCCTTGGTGTAGTGGCCAGCATGGAAATATATAGCGAGTGGGGTTATAAACTAAACCGAGATGCAATTGATTATTTAAGGTACCCAAGGGAATTCTGGGCCTCATCGCTTAACTCTCCATTGGGATTATTATTAATTATTTATTCAATATGTACAATTTTGTTTACAAAGTGGGGGTTTCATATTGCCGGTAAATTTCAGGATTTTTCAAACATTGCCTCTGGGCTGAACGGAAAAAAATTAATTAATAATGTTGGGATAGCAATTACAGGTTTTATTGCTTTTTCAGTTTGTATACGGGGAGGTATTCAACTGGCACCAATTAATCAGAGTTTTGCCTATTATTCTAATAATCCCACTCTAAATGCGACAGCAGTCAATACAGTTTGGAATCTTATTTATAGTTATTCGAGAGAGGACCATAAAAACTCTTATCAGTTTTTTACTATTGATGAAATTGAAAGTAAGTTTAACAAATCAAAAGAAACATATACAAATACCCCCAAAATATTTTCGATGCAAAACCCCAATATTATTATGATAGTTTTAGAAGGTGTTGCAGCCGAACTTTTTGAAAGTATGGGTGGTAGAAATAAATATACCTCTAATATGGATCGCCTCATTAAGAATGGACTGTTATTTGATCAAATTTTTGCTACAGAGACGAGGACTGATCGGGGGATTGTGTCTATTTTAAGCGGGTATCCTTCTCTGCCATTAATATCACTTGTAAAACAACCTAATAAAGCAGCTAAACTTTCATTCTTACCAAAACATTTTTTAAATAATGAGTATGAAACTGTGTTTTTTTATGGAGGGGAATCAGAATTCGCCAACATTAAATCTTATCTTTTAAATGCCGGGTTTAACCAAATTATTGATAAAAATGATTTTGACAAAAAGGATATGAATTCAAAATGGGGCGCACATGATCACATTATGTTTAAAAAATCATTAAGTGAATTAAAAAAATTAACCGAGCCTTTTTTTGCTACAATTCTTACTCTATCAAGCCATGAACCATTTGAAGTCCCAATAGACCCAATTTTGAAGGGAGAAGACAGACAAACATTGTATAAAAATTCAATCATTTATACTGATGAATCTGTAGGAAGTTTTATGTCGTCAATTAAGGAGGAGCCCTACTTTCAAAATACCATTTTTATTTTTATTTCCGATCATGGTTTTAGAATGGGAGAAGGGCATAACCGCTATCCGCGGAGGTATCATATCCCTTTATTTATTTATGGTGATCCTTTAGGAAAAAAGTGGAGAGGTAGAAAAATATCTGTCATTGGCAGCCAAACAGATTTGGCCAAAACAATTTTAAATCAATTTGATTTAAATTATAATGGATTTATTTTTTCAAGAGATTTGCTAAATAACGTATATGGAAATGCTTTTTATACATTTAATAATGGTTTTGGTTTGATTGAGGAAGAACAATCTGTTATTTATGACCATGATTCTAAGTCCGTGACATATTTAAATAATTTTGTGTCCGATTCAGTTAACCAGTTTCTATTTGATAAAGGACGTGCGAAGCTCCAGAAAACCTACCAGGATTTTATTGATCGATAATAAAACTATCGGTTGCCGGGAGAATAACCCATCCGGTATTTTCATTGTCTATGTTTGCTGACGTTTCTTTCCCAATCTCGAGTTATCAAATTTTTTCTTACAAAATCCCTAAATCGCTATCGGGAAAAGTTGCTGTTGGAATGCGCGTGAAGGCTATGTTTGGTCGCCGAAAAGCTCAAGGGATTGTTGTTAAAATAAAAAAAACAACTGAATTTAAAGGTCGTATTCGCCCGATTGAATCACTGGTTGATGATCAACCAGTTCTAGATCCAACTTTATGGAAATTAATCAATTGGCTTGCAGAATATTATTATACCCCACTTGGTATTGCGGCAAAGACTGCTCTTCCATCCAATTTATCCACTCGGTATAAACCTAAAGTCCAAATGATGGTAAAAGCCACTGGACGAAAATCAGAATTGCCAAAACAAGCCAAAGCACAAAGTGCGATTGTTCATCATCTCCAAAATCAGGAAAGTTTTGTATCGGTCAACTCATTAAATGAATTTTCATCAAACCCGGCTAACGTATGTAGAAAACTGATTGAAAAGAATTTGATAGAAATGAAAGAAAAACCGATTATACCAGATTTGACCGAATTTTCATTTAAACCCATACATAAAAATATTCGATTTACAAATTTTCAAAATCAGGCTATCAATAAAATATGTGAAAAGCTTGATAAAAACCAATTTAATCCTTTTTTATTGCATGGCGTGACTGGTAGTGGAAAGACTGAAATATATATTGAGGCCGTTCGTCATACGCTGGATCAAAATAAAACAGTGATTATCTTACTCCCTGAGATATCCTTAACTCCACAAATTGCTGGACGTTTTCAGGCTGTATTTGGAGATGCAGTCGCTTTGTGGCATTCAAAATTGAGTCAGTCTGCCAGAGCCTGGGTATGGAAAAGAATTTGTGCTGGATATTATAAAGTTGTTATTGGTGCCCGTTCAGCCATTTTTACCCCTCTCAAAGATTTAGGTTTAATTGTAGTAGATGAAGAACAAGAAAGTTCTTATAAACAGGATTCACGGGATCCTAGATATCATGCTAGAGATGTATCACTTATGCGCGGGAAAATTCATAATGCGGTTGTGGTACTAGCCAGTGCAACTCCTAGCCTTGAATCATATTATAATCATATTAAAGGAAAATTTGAATATATTCATCTCTCCGAACGTTTTGGTGGCGCTAAATATCCAAATGTTCATATTGTAGATTTAATTAAAGAATCTGAAAAAACAAAAATATATGGATCCTTATTCTCCGAAATTCTTTTAATCAAAATTGCCGAGCGGATTGAGAAAAAAGAACAAGTAATACTATTGCATAATCGGCGTGGTTTCGCACCTGTATTGCGTTGTATGGATTGCGGAGAGGTTGAAATGTGTCCTAATTGCAATGTGGCATTAGCTTATCATCGAATCGGGGAATATCTACAATGTCATTTTTGTAATCACATTGAAAAACAAATACCATCCAAATGTAAGGAATGTCGAAGCTTCGATATTCAATTGGCTGGGGCAGGAACGCAAAAAGTTGAAGATCAATTAACTCAACAATTCCCGAATGCTCAAATCGAACGTCTTGATCAGGATACAGCAAAATCAGGTGTTAATATAACCAACGTGCTACAGAAGTTTTCTGATAGAAAAATAGACATTTTATTGGGGACTCAAATGATTGCTAAGGGATTAGATTTTGCCAATGTAACGTTAGTTGGGATTATTAATGGAGATACGGGGCTATATATTCCTGATTTCAGAGCCGGAGAACGCGTATTTCAATTAATCTATCAGTCAGCAGGTCGGTCAGGTCGTGGCCATATCCCAGGGGAAGTAGTCATTCAGACTTATAACTCCGGAAACCCAGTTATTCAATGTGCTGCTCAACTAGAATTGAAAAAATATTATGATATTTGTCTTAATGAACGAAAAGCATTGGATTATCCTCCTTTTAGTTGGATGATCCGTTTGGAAATATCGGGTAAGAATAAAAATGCGGTAGAAAGAGCAACCAAAATCTTGAGGGAAAAACTGGGGAATCCACCCAAAGGTATTGGTCTACTAGGCCCCGCTTTTTGTTATAGGGAAAAATTATATAATCATTACCGAATGCAAATTGTGATAAAATCTCAAAAGAGAAAAGATCCCAATGGATATAAGCTACATAAATATTGCAAGAACATTATATACAATGGGAATGGGTTGAAATTAAAAGGGAATGTTCGCTTGATTGTTGATGTCAATCCTGTTTCTCTATTATGATAAGATTTACATTTTTGTCAGTTTATTTGATAGGTTTTTTGTTTGCACAAACATCTTTTTCGGGGCTCAATACTTGGACAGATGGACAAACCGTGGGGTTAGCAGGAGGCGGATATTTATTTTCGACGCAGAATGAATTTAGAAATCCAGCCATGTTGCCAGAATCTGGGCGTTATTTAAAAATTAATTTAGTCCGATATCCTGCAGACATTAGTGCGCATTCAATTATAACTAACGGTAATAAAAATGGCCACCGTTTTGGGTTTAAGCTAAGTCGACTCAATTATGGATTGTTCAAAGGTCGAGATATTGATAATCATATAACGGAAGATTATTCCGCTGGGGACATTCACCTCCAGGCAGTTTATGCAAAACCATCAAATTCAGATCGGTTAGTAATTGGGGCAAGTGGAGGTATTTTTATAAGTCAAATCGAAAATGTGAAAGCAAACGTATTCACTTTTTCTCCAGGAGTTATCTTTTATTCACGACTAGGGGAAATAGGGCTGAGCCTCCAAAATTATGGATTTGTTTTTGATTCTTATACAGATACAGAAGATAAAATACCTTCATTCATCGTTACTTCTTTTGCGCGAAAAGTCACAAACCTGCCATTAGTATTGGAAGTCGACTATTCATATTTTATGGTTAGGAACAGTTCTACCTTTACTTTTTCAGGCCTTTTGAATTTTAAAAATGGTTTCATTATGAAAGGAGGATTTTCAACAAAAAAAGCAGACCAAATAACAGATGTTTCATTTATAAAGAATTTATTTGCAGATATGGGAATAGGTATATCCTATGATTTTGAAGATATTTTATTTGCTATAGATACATATACTTATGGTCCTGGTGGCTTCGTTATTGCGGTAGGGATAACAGTTCTTTATTAAGGTTTTAATTAAAATTTTTAACTATTTTGTTATTTTAGTTAATAAAATCAATAAATTCATAAGATTGACTGTTCTTTTTAAAAAATTATTTATGTTATAACTTTAATATTAATTAAAAAGTAGTAAATCACTTATGTATGATAACCGTGATATTCAGATTCTGAAAATTTTACAGAGTAATGGCCGTTCCACTGCAAGCGACATTGCTAAAGAGATTGGTCTATCAATCCCTGCTGTTGGTGAGCGCATTAAAAAATTAGTTGAAAAAGGATTAATCGAAAGATTTGCGACAATATTAAATCATAAAAATGCTGGGCTTGATTTGACGGCTTATATCTTTATCGTAAGTGAGCATTCAGACCATTATAATCAGTTTGTGGAAAAAGCCAGATTATGTGAAGCTGTGATGGAATGTCATTCGGTTACAGGTAACGGTTCTCATATTTTGAAAGTTCGCGTAAAGAATTCCCAATCTTTAGAAGATCTTTTGTATGAGATACAAAATTGGCCTGGCGTATCAAGGACGCAATCAAATGTAGTACTTTCTTCTTATAAAGAATCTACAGATATTGACTTAAAGACATTAAAGGAAATCCATAATATCGCTTAATAATGCTGAATAATTATATAAGGTTAAAAACATAATATACCTTATATATTATTGAAATATAAAATATAATATTAAATATTATTTGTATTGCTTATATCAGTTGCTATAATATTATACCTAGATAAAAGTTAAATAAAGTAGGAGAAATCACCAGATGTCTGATATGAAAATACTTGAATATATATGGTTAGATGGGTATCAACCGGAGCCATCTCTACGAAGCAAAATAAGAGTTACAAAAGATGAACTTCCTCCAAATTGGGCTTTTGATGGATCTTCCACTCAACAAGCAGAGGGCGGTAATTCTGATTGCTTATTATTACCAGTTCAAACTTATGATGGCCCTTTATTTGCAGATAATCTTGTCATGTGTCAAGTGCAAACTGGTGTACATGAGACTCATTCTTCAAATACGCGTGCCGCCGCGGCAAAAGTAGTTTCGGATGAATGGTGGTTTGGTTTTGAGCAAGAATATTTTTTTACAAATGATAAAGGAGAGCCTCTTGGTTGGGAAGAGGGAACCCCTAGGCCACAGGGTGATTACTATTGCGGAGTTGGGTTAGGGAATGTTGAAGGTCGAGAAATTTCTGAAGAACATCTAGAAGCATGTCTTGCAGCTGGGATTGAACTTACAGGAACAAATGCTGAGGTAGCTTTGGGTCAGTGGGAATATCAATGTTTTGGAAAAGGTGTGAAGGCTGCTGATGATTTGTGGGTAAGTAGGTATTTGCTATATAAGATAGCTGAAGACTATGGTGTTGGTGTCAATATCCATCCTAAACCTAAAACAGGAGATTGGAATGGCTCAGGGATGCACGCGAATTTTTCAAATGAAGAAATGAGAACTAAAGGTTCCGAGCAGTTGCATAATTCTATTTGTGAAAAATTAGGAAAGGTCCATAAAGAAGGTATTGAATTATATGGGTCTGATAATGATATGCGACTTACAGGCCTTCACGAAACTCAAAGTATTGATCAGTTCACATATGGCATAAGTGATAGAGGGGCCAGTATTCGTATCCCAATTTATACCCTTGAACATAACTGGAATGGTTATTTAGAAGATAGACGCCCTGCATCAAACGCCGATCCTTACAGAATAATAAGTCATATTGTTAGTACATTAATTTAAAGTAGTTATTGTCACTTCTAACTTTTTATTCATTAATAAGTGAATAAAATGATTTATTTTTATCGTAACATATAATCTAAAAAGTAAGACCAGAGGTTTTTAGCAGTAATTCATTTAACTTATAGGTTATGATAAATAGCACTATGGAAATAAAATCCTTAGCCAAATTATCTTTATTGGTTCTAATCTTTTTTGCTTGCGAAGATAAAGACAGTACAGTCCCGATTTCTAGTTGGAATACAATACAAGAACAAATACTGACTCCAAGTTGTGCAAATTGTCATATTAGTGGTACAGCCATAGCCAAACAATCAGGATTAGATTTAAGTAAGGGGAATGCTTACAGCCAAATGGTAAATGTACCACCCAAAAATATATCTGCAAAAAATGATGGACTAGTTATTGTTAGTAATGAAGGCGGCATGAAAGGGCTCGGCAAAAGTTATTTGTGGGAAAAAATCAATGCTTATGATCGAGAACATTTTTTAAGTGACCATCCGGAATACGGGCAGATGATGCCACCTAGTGCAAATTTTTTAACTAATGGACAATTACAGTTTATTCGCGGATGGATTGAAGGCGGTGCCCCAGAAACTGGTATTGTAGTGGATGAAAAATTATTACAAGATTCTAATCGTTATGAACCACCAGAATACCAACCATTAGATCCGCCAGAAAATGGGTTTCAACTTCATATGGGACCTTTTGAAATTCAGCCTAATTTTGAAAGGGAATTTTTTTATTATACAGATCTGAATTTGACAGAGGATGTATTTGTAAACCGTATCCAGATTGAAATGAGGCCTGGGAGCCATCACTTTATACTTTATTCTTTTTTAGAAGGGACAAAAAGAACAGATTTGCCAAATCTGGGAGAAATAAGAGAATTACGCTATTCAGATGGTGCACCAAATTTGTACACTCTTAAAACAATGCAGTTTCATCAGTTTTTTGGTGGGACCCAATGGCCACGCCTTGATTATAGGCTTCCTCCAGGGGTCGCTTTAAGAATACCATCACAATTTGGATTAGATCAAAATACTCATTTTGTAAACAGGACAGATACTATAATGGTTGGTGAAGTTTATTCAAACATACATACAATTGATAAATCAAAAGTGCAGCATATAGCAGAATTATTTGGATGGTCCAATATGGATTTCAGTTTACCGCCCAATAAAATTACAACCATTACAAAAACATTTGATGTAAACAACAAAATATATATTGGACAAGTGTTTTCCCATGCACATGAAAAAATGACAGAATTTGTGGTTAAAATTTCTGGTGGTCCCAGAAATAATGAAGTGATTTATTGGACAGATGATTGGCAACACCCGCCCATAATAAATTATGATCCCGCCATTGAATTAAATCCCGGGGAAGGATTAACGCTTATTGCAACCTATGATAATCCGACAGATCAAACAGTGAAATTTGGATTTTTATCAACTAATGAAATGATGATCGTTTTTGGTTGGTATTACCAATAAGGATTATTCAATAAAAATTGGTTCCCAGATAATATTGAATAGAATTATCAATATATTTTTATTGTTAAGCTTTCAAATATTTGGATTTGTATATGCACAAAACAAACATCCTATTATTTTGGTACATGGTTTTATGGGTTGGGGACGGGAAGAAATGGGTTCCTATCGATATTGGGGAGGCAAATTTGATTTAGAACAATATTTAATAGATGAAGGTTATACGGTTTTTACAGCAAGCGTTGGGCCTGTTTCTTCAAACTGGGACCGCGCTGTTGAACTTTATTATCAAATTAAAGGTGGTCAAGTGGATTACGGTAGAACACATTCCGAATTATTTGGTCTTGTCCGTAAACCGGAAGGGAAAAAGTACGCTGGCCTATACCCAGAATGGGATAATGAACATCCTGTTCATCTTATTGGTCATAGTCTGGGCGGTCAGACCGTTCGAATGTTGGAATATCTCTTGAGAAGCACAATTGTGGACTCCTCAGGCATTGAGGAAAAAAATGAATTAATGGGTAGGTCGAACTTAGGTTGGATAAAATCTATAACTTCTATTTCAACGCCCCATAATGGAACTACTTTATCTGATATTGTTACCACGGCTATCCCATTTCTACAGGATTTTATTGCTGTTGCAGCAGTAGTCGGTAATTCATTTTACAGTTTTGATCTTGAACATTGGGGATTTAAAAGAAGTAAAGATGAATCTTGGAGTAATTATTTTAGACGTATGAGAGAACATCCAGCCTGGGGGACAAAAAATATTGTTGCTTGGGATGCCAGTGTTGAAGGAGCACGACAAATGAATACATTTTGTATTGCAAATCAAGATATTTATTATTTTTCATTCGTTACAAGCAGCACTGTATTGGACTCAAGTTCCGGGCGTCACATCCCTGATGAAAATATGACCTTTATTATTAGAGCGCATTCTCGGCTAATCGGGATGAAAAAAGCTTTTTATAGTGATGGGTCTTCTACTGATTCAACGTGGTTTGAAAATGATGGCATTGTTAGTAAAATATCTATGTATGGACCAACAACAGGAACAAACGGACCAGACCCAATCGCAACATATCATGAAAATGAACTGCTAATCCCTGGACAATGGTATGTAATTGGTGAATACAGGTCTGACCATCGAAAATTCATCGGTCATGGCGTAACTCCAAATGAACAGGCCTCTATAAAAGAATTATTTTCTGATCATATGTCATTACTATGGACCCTACCAGAATAAAGGTATATAAAAGATGATTAATATTGAGGATTTTAAAAAACTGAAATTAAGAGTTGGAACAATAAAAAAAGCAGAGAATTTTGCTGAAGCAAAAAACCCGGCTTATAAACTTAGAATCGATTTTGGACCGTTTGGAAAGAAATGGTCTAGTGCTCAAATTACAGAAAATTATTCATTAGTTGATCTAGTAGGATGCCGAGTTATTGCGGCCATGAATCTTGGTAATAAAGTAATTGGCCCATTTAAATCCGAAGTACTTGTAATGGGAGTTGAGGACAATAACGGTAATATTGTACTTATTGAACCAGATGGAGATATTGAAAATGGTTCTTTGGTTAATTAAATATATTTGATTGAAAGAATATATATTTGTAATATACAAATATGGAATTTGGGGAATTACTTAATCAATTTTTGATTGATCTTCAGTCTTTATTCCGTACGCATACAAAAAGTTTAAATCTTACATTGCCCCAAATCATGCTCCTTTCATCTATCCCAAGAGATGGAATTGATATGACTTCTTTGTCACACCGGTTAGGAGTAGATAATAGCACTCTTACTCGCCTTATTGATGTGTTGGGTAAAAATCGATATGTGCAAAAAAATAAACACCCCTCAGATAAAAGATCTATTTTGGTGAGCTTGACCGAGCAGGGTGAAATGCTTCATTCATCAATTGAATCTGAAATCGATCGTTTTGGTTCCGAATTATTTTCCCAAATACCTGTAGAAGATCAAGATGAAATAAAGGAAATATTATCTTCGTTTCATTGGATTGTTTCAAAATATAGATTAAATAATTAATATTGTATAATACAAATATCTCAAAAGAGACTTTATCTTGGTATGATAATAATAAGCGGGATTTACCATGGAGAAAAACAAACGATCCCTATAAAATTTGGTTGTCTGAAGTCATGTTGCAGCAGACAAGGGTTGAGACTGTCATTCCTTATTATAATACTTGGTTGGAGAATTACAAAACTATTCAATCCGTTGCTCAGGCCAATCTAGATGATTTATTAAAAATTTGGGAAGGGATGGGTTATTATTCCAGATGCAAAAATTTTTATTACGCAGCCAAAGAAATAATTTGTAAATACAAAGGTACTATCCCAAATCAATTTGATGTCTTTAAATCTTTGCCTGGTGTTGGGGATTATATTGCAGGTGCAGTTATGTCGATTGCCTTTAATCAACCACATCCTTCAATAGATGGAAATCATCGCAGGGTAATATCTAGAATATTGGGAATAAAAAATCTGTCTAGGTACAATAAAAATCGGATGAACAATTTTTTAAAAAAATTGGTGTCAATAGATCGACCGGGAGATATAAACCAAGCAATAATGGATATTGGTAGCACTATCTGTAAACCTAAAGAAGTATTTTGCGATTTTTGTCCAGTTCAATTTGAATGTAAAGCTTGTATTTTGAGTAAACCTCTTGAATACCCTAAAAAAACATATAAAAAGAAAATACCTACAAGAAACCTTGCTGCTGCTTTAATTGAATACGGTGATTATATCCTTATTTCAAAACGACCTGTAGATGGGCAATTGGGTGGATTATGGGAATTACCAAATATTGAATTAAAAAATGGGGAATCCCCAGAAAAATTATTAAAAAAAAGTATTAATACTCACTTTGCTTGTACTATAAAAGTGGGGAAAAATCTTGGTTTAATTCACCATACATTTACACATTTTAAAATGAATATTACCCTTTTTCGTTGTATTCTAAAACATAATCAAAAAGTTGATCCTTCCGCGAAATGGATACGATGGTCTGAATTAGATCAATATGCCTTTTCAAAGGGAAACCATAAACTGTTTCAATTATACCAAAAAGAAAATGTTTAGAGCGATTTTTTCCATTATTCTATGGCCTATCGGGTCTATAATATTTTTAATTGGGGCAATTGTTTATTCTGTTTCAATTGTCTTTTTCTCTCCTAATAGACTCCATCCTCTCGCGCGAGTTATATCCAGAATAATTATTCTTTTTGGAGGACAATGGTTTCGCGTAAAAGGTATAGCCCCTGATCCAAAAAAAGGTCCTTATTTATATATGATGAATCATGAATCTTTGTTTGATCCTTTTATGATGGTTGCAAGTATACGCCATTACTTTACCGGAGTTGGTAAGGTGGAACAATTTTCCTACCCTATTTGGGGATATTTAGCAAAGCAATATGGTGCGATTCCTATTGTAAGGCAACACCTGGATATAGCTATTACTAGCCTGGTTAAAGCAGAAGAAGCCATAAGAAAAGGTGTTTCTATGATGATTGCACCAGAAGGGACACGAACACTTACAGGCGAACTAGGCACATTTAAAAAAGGACCATTCCATGTTGCAAAAAATACTGGAGTGACGATTATACCAATGGGTCTAATTGGTGCTTATAGTGCAAAAAGTAAAAGTGACTGGCGAATTAAGCCTGGTGTTCTAACTACAGTTTTCGGTGACCCAATCACAAATGAAGATTATGCAAATCTTAGCGTAGAAGAGTTACAAAAATTAGTTAAAAAGAAAATATCGGAATTAATTAAAACAAAATTATAGATGCGTAATAAGCTTTTTCTGTTCGATATTGATGGGACTCTCATATCTCCGGGAAATGTTGCCCGAAAACTATTAGATAATATTATTGTTAGAAATTTTGGGCAATCCCCTAATCTTACTTATGATGATGTGGCTGGTTCGACAGACCCATTAATTGTGGAAAGAGCACTTGCTAAAATTGGTATTACGGATGGAGAAATATCCAACGGTGCTAAAATTATTATTGATCAATATCAGAAAGAATTAGCACCAGTTTACAATAATTCGGATTTACCCTTTGTTTACGATGACTGTATTCATTTATTGAATAGGGTAAAGCAAGCCGACCTATCATATGGACTGCTATCTGGAAACATTAAGGCCACTGCTAAAATAAAACTGGACAAATTTAATTTATGGGATGTATTCCCATTTGGTGTTTTTGGAGATGATGCTGCAATGAGATCAGATTTGCCTTGGCTAGCAAGGGAAAAAGCATGGGATGTCTTGGAGAAATCCTTTCGTTTTGAAGATATTATTATTGTAGGAGACACTGTGCAGGATGCTATTGCTGCCAATAAAAATCAAACAAAATCTATTATTGTTTGTCGAAAGCCTGAGCGTAAAAATGAATTGGAAAATTCAAATCCAACAATTATTGTGGATGATTTAAACGAAGTAAATCTGAATTCAATTATTTAATTCAAATCGATTAGAATATTAATTTCAATAATGGAAAATATCACATATTACACGACAATAAGGGTGCTCCATTTTATAGGTATGGCAGCTTGGTTTGGTACAGCACTTGCTGTAAATATTATTTGGTCTAAAAAACAAATTGGAGATGTAGATCTGGTATCCGACCTAATCACAAAGGTTGAAATGCCAGCATCTTTTTTTATTCCTTTAACTGGTATTCTTATGATGATCGATCAAACCCACTGGCTCCAAGTAGGATGGATGCAATTAAAAATATTGGTTGGCCTTGCTGCGGTTGGATTTACTCATATGTCTAGGGCAAAGCTAAATCACAGCGACATGAATGATGAATATGTTAAACAAAAATTCAGTTTAAATCGAAATTTATGTTTATTGGCTCTTACTATTGTTATAGTTATTGTAGGATACAATTAAAATGGAAAGACCACATGAATATGCACCCATTGAATGGATAGAGCTAACTGAAGATAAAATACAATTATCATCCCTATCCGGCATGGATGAGGTAGAGAGTGATTCTAAAGGTACAATTTCTATTATTTCTTATTTTGCAGAATGGTGTCCTAATTGCCATTATGAAGCTAAAGAGATTCTAAAGCTCTATGAAAAATTTACCCCAAGTGGTCTTAATTTAACCTTAGTAATGGATTATGCGCCTAAGGAGGCTTCAAAAGCTTTCACACAATTACATGGCTTAAGGATGAACTGGGTTCTAGGTGAATTGCATGAAAAGGATAAAGAAAAAAGAAATAATACACTATTTTTCAAATTTAGAAAATCCTTAAATGATACTCGGAGGTGGGGAACGCCATTCCATATCATTATAGTGGATGGTAATATGGATTATATAGGGATTGTAAAGGGGGAGTTTATTGGTAAGGAGATTCAATCATTATTGAATACTCATCTTTAGTTCAGGTCACCCCGGCTTTTTTTAAAGCCGAATGCCATTTATTTATTTTATTATCTTTTATCTTTTTTTTCATTCTTGGGGAATAACTATCCTCATAGTCACTTTGAACATTTGACCATTGTCCTGTATGCGCTTTCGTTAATAGGAGATGAACACCCAAGGCTGTCCTATCTTTCATAGCGCTATGGTAAATGGTCATACCAGTTAAATCTGAAATGAATTGTAGTAGTGGTGGTCTACTACCACCGCCACTGGCCGTAACATGTTGAGGTAAACCTTTTAAGTATTTTTTTGTTAAAGTCCAGATGTCATTTACAAGAAAACCAATCGATTCCATTCCTGCGCGTACAATTTCATTGGGGAGATTATTCCCGTAACCTTCTGAAATTGTTTTGATATGATCCACCCAATAAGGCGCTGCTATGCCAAAAGTAGAGGGGACATAAATACCATCGGTCTCTGTTTCTTGGCAGCGATGATGCCAGTTCATTTGTTTATGTGGAATACCTAGGGTTTTTTCCATTTTGTAAAAAAGAGAGTTACAGGCATTAATTGTTCCTTCAAGTAAGTAATGTCTTTTTGTTTCATCGGCAAACAACACACTACTGATTAGACCATCTACATGCGATATCCTTTCTCCCGCATTGATTAGTACAGATCCTGATGTGCCAAAATTCATGGCAACAGATCCAGGGATATAACCTTCTTGTCCAATCAATGCTGCTTGCTGATCACCTAACACAATACGCAGTGGAATAACGTGCTGGTCAAAATTAATTGATCCAAAATTATAATTTGAAGGGACTAATTGTGGGAGACAAATTTTTGGCACCCCAAATAAATTCAACAATTCTTGGTCCCAAGAACAAGTATTCAGATTCATCATAGTGAAACGAGAAGCAATCGTCTCATCGATAAAACAATTCGCGGTTAAATATTGAGTGATAAAAGAGCTGATTGTACCAAAAATTGCAGAACCAGTTTTAGTTTTTTCCTTAAGAGAATTTGACTTATTTGTAAGATGTGCAAATTTTGGACCACCTAAGTGGGAATTAAGAGGAGAACCTGTAATTTTAAATATTGTTTCTGAGCGGTCTTTTATTTTTTTTACTATATCTATTGCGCGTCCATCCTGCCAACTAAGTGCAGGTGTTAAGGGTTTTAATGTTTTTCTATCCCAAAATAAAAAAGTGGATCGCTGAAGCGCAATTCCGGCAACAAAAATATGAAAATTCCCCCCCCTGGCAAAGTTTATAGCCTGGCGAATTAATTTTTCGCAGATATGAGCAATCGCTAAAGCATCTGCCTCGACATGCCTAGGCCTTGGATATTTTAAAGTGTGTTTATCTTCTGATTTAAATACAACATGATTCGATAAATTGAATAAAAATATTTTTGTGGAAGAAGTCCCTTGATCAATAACCAGGGTGGTATTCTTTTTATCTGGCGGCAAATCAGCCAGTGAGAGTTATATCATAAATTTCTTCAAATTCTTCAGTTTTAATCATACGGATTGCATCCCAAGTCAACTTTGTACATACTTTTGCGCAAATCTGACATCCAATGCATTCATCAAAGCGAACTTGAACCGGTGCAATCGGAATCCCGTATTTTTCATTTGGAACGGGCTCAATACAATCTACTGGACAAAAAGGTACACAAACTTGACATCCAGTGCAACCGTCCTCATCGACTACAGCCATTAATTTCGGTTTCTTTTTTTTGAAATTAACCTTATCTGCTGGTTCCGGGACTGTTTTATAATGATCGTATTTATAGTTATTTGCCATAATTATAGTTATTTGCCATAATAAAGGGTTGAGTTATCAGTACAAAAAATACGAAAATTTGTATTTTATCACCAAAAGCCTTTTTGTCAATTAAAAAAGTGATTTAATTTTACCAACGTTATGAAAACTTTATAGGAGAAAACGATGACCTACATTATAGCTGAACCATGCGTTGGAACTTGCGACACCGCTTGTGTAGAAGTTTGTCCAGTAGATTGTATACATGGGCCAGATGATAAAACCGGTGCTGGTGAAGAAGCAAAAGCAGATGGTTTTGATCCTGAGGGAAAACAACTTTATATCGATCCAGAAGAATGTATTGATTGTGGCGCTTGTGAACCGGAATGTCCTGTAGAAGCTATTTTTGAAGAAAGTGAAGTCCCTGAAGAATGGCACAAGTTCAGTAGAATTAATTATGAATGGTTTGGCCAAGAATATCCAGGTTAAGACTTAAGTTAATAAAAAAACTTGCATAAAACGGCTGTTGTAATTTCAACAGCCGTTTTTTTTGCTTTCCTATGAATAATAATCAAATACTTGAATTACTAAAATCAGTAAACTATCCAGGATTCAGCCGAGATATTGTTTCTTTCGGGATGGTGGATGACGTAAAAATTGATGGTAAAACTGTAAACGTTACTCTCAAGATTACTACTCAGCAAAAAGAGAAAATAACTGCTGTAATTAATGATGTTACCCAAACATTAGAAAAGTCAAACGCTTTTACCAATGTTAATGTTTCAGTAAATAAAGATGCCGCACCATCCACTATTGGGGATGCAGCCCAATCCCCCGCACAACAACCAGCAACAACTTTGGATGGAATTAAGCATATTATTGCCATTGCAAGTGGAAAAGGCGGTGTAGGGAAATCCACCGTTGCCGCAAACTTAGCATTTACACTTAAAAATGCAGGCAATTCTGTTGGTCTGCTCGATTTAGATATTTATGGTCCATCTCTGCCAATTATTCTAGGGACTAATGAACAACCTCAAATGACGCAGGATCGTAAACTTATCCCCTTAGATCATATGGGACTAAAAATCATGAGTTTTGGTTTTATTAGTGGCAACCAAACACCAGTGATATGGCGCGGTCCATTAATTGCTCGAATGACAGAACAATTTTTTCGCGATGTAGAATGGGGCAAATTGGATTATTTAATTCTTGATCTCCCTCCAGGCACTGGAGATGTTCAGCTTACTCTCACCCAAAAATTGAAAATTAGTGGAGCAGTCATTGTTACAACACCGCAGGATATTGCATTGGCTGATGTACGTAAGGGCGCTGATATGTTTAAAAAAGTACACACACCTGTTTTGGGGGTTATTGAAAATATGTCTGGCCTGTTTATAAAAGGTCAGGTTGAGGGCGGTCGTGCAATTTCAATAGAGGGTCAACATGTAGATGTAAAACCTGATGGGGAATTTGCAATTCGGATTGATTTATTTAAACGTGGCGGTGGTAAATCTGAAAGTGATCGATTAGAAGTACAATTATTAGGTGAAATTCCGATTTCGCAAGAAATTATGGAAGCCACTGATGCTGGTGAACCTATTACAAGTAAGAATCCTGAATCACAAGTGTCCGAAATTTATCGATCCATTGCTGAAAAGATTGTAAATGTCCTGAACTAATGTTCAGTTCATTCTCTGATATAATTACGCTCATATTTTTGGGCTTTGCTTTTGTTTATCCTTTCTTTCTTTGGATTACACCTCTTAGAATGATCGACAATGGTTTTTATCGGTTTAACCTTGGTATGTGTTGTATCGTAGGTGCTATAGGAGGGACCACATTCCACTTTCTTAATCCAGACATTGTTAGTGAAATTTATCTTTGGGTTTGGTTTGGCGCAATCATGTTTATTACGGCCATTTACTGGAATTCCAACTATATCAATAATATAGTAATCACAAGTATTGCAATTTTTGGAATTGTTACAATGTTTCAGGTGGTTAATAACCTTACTCCTGATTTTTTCTCCTATAGCGTGTGGTTTATCGTTCTTTTGGGTTCGGCAATTACAGCAGCAGTATTCTTTGCGATGATTCTAGGACATTGGTATTTAAATGTTGTCGCTTTACCCATCAAATTGTTAAAAAAAGCTACACTTGTAATGTGGGTTTTATTATTTATCCGCACTATTTGGGATGTATTTTTTATATTAATGGATTCTTTTGTTGATTCATTTGGAATAAGTCATCGCCTTTGGGTATACATGTTACAATTTGATGGGTTCTTGCTGCTGGTGGCATTTTTTATGGGCAATATTGTCCCCATTGTTTTAAATATCTTTATATGGAATACTTTAAAATTACAGGCGACCCAAAGCGCTACCGGGCTTTTATATATTTCCGTTTTATCCATTTTGTTTGGTGATCTGTTATATAAATATTTCTTACTCCAATATGGATTTTTATTGTGAATCGACTCGATTGCGAAATCTGTCAAAAAACAAAGTCATTTCCAGAAGCTCTTTACTGTAATGAATGTCAAAAACCAGTTTTATTTGAAAGTAATTTAGATTTTGTTGAATGTCCTGTATGTGGCTGTGAACATTTCTATCGGAAAAAAGATTTTAACCAGGCCGTTGGATGCATTGTCATTTTAATCGGTGCACTTTTAGTCCCATGGACATATGGAATAAGTTTGCTTGTCCTTTCCATCGTTGATTATCTGTTATATCGCCGTGTCAAAGATTCTGTTGAATGTTATAAATGTAAATCGGAATTTAAAGATGTGATTGTACCTGATAAACTCACTCCATTTGATCACCACATAGCAGAATTGTATGAGTTGCCTAAATAATCTATACTGTTTATTAATTGATTGCACCCATCGGGAAGAGTAATTTTGCCTCGTTTTTTTACTTGTTTTATGAAACCTAGTTCATGAATAAATCGCTGAGAAAAAAAATTGTGGAAGAAGGGAATTTACCAGTGCATATCGCCATTATTATGGATGGAAACGGTCGATGGGCGAAGGCAAACAACTTGCCACGTGTTGCGGGGCACGTCGAAGGAATTAATTCTGTGCGGGAGATTGTACAGGTATGTGGAGAAATCGGTGTATCCTACTTGACATTATATACTTTTTCCAATGAAAATTGGAAGCGGCCTCAAAAGGAAGTTTCTGCCATCATGAAATTGCTGTTAAGCACTATTAAAAAAGAAGTTAGAAACTTAAATAATAATAATGTTCGTCTATCTACAATTGGGAATTTGAATGATTTACCTGATAATTCAAGGCAGGGGATACTAGAAGGGATTGAGATAACTAAGAATAATACAGGACTGAATTTGATTTTAGCGTTGAGTTATAGCAGTCGACAGGAACTATTGATGGCTGTTGAGCGTATTGCAGGAAAAATACTGTCAGGCGAAATGCATTCAGATCAAATTTCAGAAAAAATATTTTCCAGTGAATTGTACACCGCGGATATACCTGATCCAGATTTATTAATCCGTACTGGAGGCGAATCACGTATCAGTAATTTTTTATTGTGGCAATTAGCCTATACCGAATTGTTTCTAACAGATATCTTTTGGCCCGATTTCAGAGAAGATAATCTATTAAATTCGATTGTGGATTATCAAAAACGTCAGCGGCGATTTGGCCAAATAGGAGAACAAGTATCAGCATGAAAAAATTGAGCGTATTTTTTCTAGCCGTTTTTGTCATGGCTCAGGCACCGCCTTCATTTAAGCTAAAAGAAGTACGTGTTGAAGGAAATATTGCTACTAGCCAAAACATGGTGTTATACACTGCTGGCCTACAGAATGGCCAAGAAGTATCTACAGAAGATTTTCGACGTGCGGTAAAACGCCTATGGGAATTAGGTGTTTTTAGCAATATACAAATTCATTTTGATGGTGAAACACCTGAAGGAATATTAATAAGCATTGAGGTTGAAGAATCACCTGTGTTGGGCGAAGTGATTTTTAATGGTAACAAAAAGATTAAGGATAAAAAATTTAAGAGTGAACTTGCCTATCAGCGGGGGATGAGGATCAAACCTAATTTTATTACTAAAACAATAAAAAAAATGAAAGGTATGTATAAAGAAAAAGGCTACTTTTTAGTAGAAATTGAAGGTGAAATGAAGCCTTCGGTAGTGGTTAGTGAAGAAGGGAAAAAGGATGTTGTTTTCACAATAAAAGAAGGTAAAAAAGTTAAAATAAAGGATATCCAGATTAGAGGGAATGCCAATAATTTTGGATGGATTGCATCAAAATCTTGGATTCCTCTACCACAATTCATAAGAAAAAATTTATCTCTTAATAAACTTAGGTGGCAACTAAAAGAGACAAAAATAAGAACGTGGTGGCGTTTATGGGCTGCTGCATTTGATGAAAAAAAATTCGAAGAAGACTTAGAAGCTCTTGCTACATTTTATCGAGATGAAGGTTACCGCGATTTTACAATTCTGTCTGATTCAATTTATTACGAACCTAAGAAAAAAGGATTAGTGGTTCATATTAATGTGGATGAAGGCAATCGGTATAAATATCAGGATGTTACTTGGGAAGGCCATACGCTTTACGAAACTGAAGATTTGGTTAATGTACTAAATCTAGAAAAAGGAGATTACTTCAGCCAATCTAGTTTTCAGGAAGCGTTTCAAGGCGTGCAGAGTTTATATATGGATCGTGGGTATTTGTATGTAAACATTGAACCATTCTTTACCCCAGTTGGTGAAGATTCCGTCAATATCCATTTTTCTATCACAGAAAACAATCAAGTATATATACGTCACATCAATATATCTGGAAACGAGAAAACTCGGGAAAATGTCATCCGTAGAGAATTGGATATTTTTCCAGGTGATTTGTTCCGCCGGGCATTGATGGAACGCAGTATCCGAAAATTACATGTTTTAAATTATTTTGATCCAACATCTCTTAGTCCAAATGTTATTCCTATTGATGAGGACGAAATAGACCTCGATATTACCCTTCAAGAAAAATCATCTGATAAAGCTAGCGCGAATATAGGATTTACTGGTATCTATGGAATGACTGGAGGTGCAAATGTTGAATTCAATAATTTCCAAGGAAGAGGACAAGTCCTTTCTGTGGGATTTGAAGTTGGTACACAGATGTCAGTAATGAATAATTATGGTACCCCAGGGAAATATGAATCTTTTAATATACGCTTTATGGATCCAATGTTCAGGGATACTCCAAATCGAATTGGGTTTTCTATTTTTTATACATTTAGAGGACAAGGGAATTCATATTATTTCTACCCATTTGACCAAAGATCACGAGGAGCATCAATACAGTGGGGTCGGCGATTAAAATGGCCAGATGATTATTTTAGAGCCTATTGGGAAATGACTGTGAGAAAAGCTGAATACATGGGTGACGATGAGATTCTTAATCAGTATATTGGAAGTTTCCGTGAATCCACAGGTATAAGTTTAAAACAATCTATTAGCCGTGACAGTCGTGACCGGGCTGAGTTCCCGACCCAAGGATCACGTGCGACATGGGAATCTACATTTTCCGGAGGCATTTTAGGTGGTGATGAGAATTACCATAAACATGTTTTGACTTTAGACTGGTATACACCTACATTCTGGAAATTTGTTTTAACCAGTTCATTGAAAGTAGGTACCATCCGAATGTTAAATACTGGCGGCGATAATTTCGCTTATATCCCGCCTTATGAAAGATTCATTATGGGTGGTAACGGTATTCCTTACGGGACGATGCTTAGAGGATATCCAGATAATGCTGTTGGCCCAACAACATCGCAAGGGCGTAGTATCGGTGGTAACACAATGTTAAAGTATACTACAGAATTTAGAGTACCATTATCTGAAAATCCGGTTGTTTACGGAATGTTGTTTGCAGAAGCAGGCGGGGTGTGGAATGATACACGCCTTATGCAGTCATTAGGATTTCCGCGCAGGTATCCGCTTGAACTTAAACGATCTGCTGGTATTGGGATAAGATTCTTTATGCCCATGATTGGACAGCTTGGTTTCGATATGGGTTACGGTTTTGACGATATTACCGGCGATGGCAATCCTCAGGGATGGGAATACACAATCATTTTTGGCAGATGATAATTAAATCAAGGAGGTAAATGTGATTCGGAAAACAATCACAACCGTGGGAATTATGGCAATGATTTTGCCTATATTACTTACGGCCCAAAATAAAATTGGATTTGTTCAATCAGATCGTATACGTGCAGAGTACGAAGAATTCAAAGATGCGGAGGCCCAGCTTCAGCTGGAATATCGCCAAGTGAATATGCAGTATAACAAAATGGTTGTTGAACTTGACAGTATTAAACAAGCGTTCGAAACCCAGCGTCTTATGAGCAGTCCAGATTGGCGTAAAGAAAAAGAAGTTGAAATCGCTTCCCGCGAACAAACGATTCAACAATTCCAAGTGACAAAGGTTGGCCCTGAAGGTGAACTATACCGCAGACAAGCGCAGTTAGAATTTGATATTCTTTCAAAAGTAAAACGCGCTGTAGATAAAGTTGCGGCTGCAAAAAGTATCGATTTTATTATTGATGGCTCAGTAGCATTGTTATATGGGAACCCTGTACATGATTTGACTGACGATGTTTTATTTGAATTACGCAAATACAATGTATCGGATGATAATAATCCAGTAAACGAGAAATAAATCCAATTCTTTTTGGCTACTTTAAAAGAATTAGCAGATTTTTTACAAGGTACCGTTGTTGGTAATCCCAAGTTAAATATTCAAGGTGTTTCAACTATTAAGGATGGGAAGCCAGGTACTATTACTTTTTTAGTTCATCAAAAATATTTCAAATACGTTGAATCAACGCAAGCCTCTGCTGTAATTGCTTCCGATTCGGAAATACTAAATGGTTTAGATGGTATTATTGTAAATAATCCAAAATTAGCAATGGTAAAAATATTGGATTATTTTTCCCCTCAATACCCTTTGAAAAAAGGGATTCATAAAACAGCAATTATTGATCCTGATACCGTGTTGGGTAAAGGAGTATCCATTGGCCCATATACCATCATTGATCGTGGCGTAATCATTGGTGATAATACGGTCATAGGTGCCAATAATGTAATCAATGCCGATACCGTTATTGGTTGTGATTCTGAGATAGAAAACAACATCCATCTTCATCATCGTACGATAATAGGCGATAGGTGTTTAATTCATTCTGGTACAGTTATTGGATGTGATGGGTTTGGATTTTTTACCGAAAATGATATTAATTATAAGATTTCACAGAATGGTAATGTTAGTATTGGTAATGACGTTGAATTAGGTGCAAATTGTACGATAGACCGTGGGACTATTGGAGAAACCACTATAGGTGACCTGTGTAAATTTGATAATAGTGTCCAAATTGCCCATAATGTTTCTATAGGGAAAGGTTGCTTACTAACAGCGCACGTTACAATAGCTGGTAGCACAGAAGTTGGAAAGTTTTGTAGCTTTGGTGGCCAAGCAGGTGCGATTGACCATATTTCAATTGGAGATCGTGCAATATTAGCCTGCTACACAGTGGCTATGAAAGATCTGCCAGGTGGAAAAACTTATGCTGGTGCACCCGCTAGAGAAATAAAAGATAAAAATCGTCGAGATGCTGTACATATTGAAGTGAAAAGATTAAAAGATAAAATGATACAACTAGAAAAATCTTTATTAGTCCCAGAATAAATGAATTATCTAAAAAATCAGTGTACGATTGGAAATAAAACATCTTGTGTAGGTATTGGTCTACATACAGGTGTTGAATCCAAGATAACTTTTAAACCGGCACCCGAGGAATTTGGCATTCGTTTTAAGCGTATGGATGTTGAAGGATGCCCAGAAATCCGTGCCGATATAGATCATGTAGTAGATATTTCACGTGGTACAACTATTGAAGAAAATGGCGTGAGGATCCATACGGTTGAGCATGCACTAGCTGCTTGTATCGGAATTGGACTAGATAATGTTCTTATTGAATTGACTGAAAAGGAACCACCCGTTATGGATGGTAGTGCTATCGATTTTGTTGAAGCATTGCTTAAAGTAGGAATTGTCCAACAAAATGCACCAAAAAATTATCTACATATTGATGAAGCAGTTGGTTATTCTGATCATAAGCGCGGTGTTGATATTCATATTATGCCTTCTGACCAGTTCCGCATTACTTTTATGATTGATTATAAATTTCGCTCTCTGGGTACACAATTTACTACTTTGGATAACCTAGAAGAAAATTTTGCAAAAGATATAGCCCCAGCCAGGACATTCGCTTTTTTAAGTGAAGTTGAAGCTTTAAAGAAAGATGGACTGATTCAAGGCGGAAATTTGGATAATGCTGTTGTAATTGTAGATAAGGAAATTGACCAACAAGAAGCAGATAATCTTAAAGGCTTGTTTGGCATTAAACAGACAATTAGTCTAGGAGCCAACGGAATATTAAATGGTAAAAAATTACGTTTTGAGAATGAACCCGTACGTCATAAAGCATTGGATTTAATTGGTGATTTAGCTTTATTAGGTATGCCACTACAAGGCCATATTATTGCGTCAAAAAGTGGTCATGCAGCTAATGTAGAATTGGTTAAGAAAATAAAAAAAGTTTATGAAAAGAAAATCTTGCAGCGGCGTTTTCAGAAAAATCTCAATTCCAATTTTATGTTTGATATTAATTCAATTTTAAATTTGCTCCCACATCGATATCCCTTTGTCTTAGTGGATAGAATTATCGATATCACCCCGGGTGAAAAATTGACCGCATATAAAAATGTGACAATTAATGAACCTTTTTTCCAAGGACATTTCCCAAGTCAGCCCGTTATGCCAGGTGTATTGGTATTAGAGGCTATGGCTCAAGCAGGGGCATTTTTAGTTCTAAATAGTGTTGATGATCCTTTAAAAAAGAATATGTTTTTCTCTGCATTATCTGATGCAAAATTCCGCCACCCAATTATCCCCGGTGATCAACTCCGTCTTGAAATGAGTATAGATAAGTTCAAACTAGAAACAGCGCTAATAGTTGGTAAGGGGTATGTTGGAGAAAAACTAGTTGCAGAAGCTAAAATCAAAGCAACGGTGGTGGACCGGGCGGGAGCCTGATCCCTCATCTCCATACATTCTACCTCAATTATATCTCCTAAGGCAGAACTTGGTCAAAATGTATCCGTTGGTGCTTATAATGTAATTGAAGAAGGTGTAAAAATTGGCGATGGAACATCCATTGGCAATTATAATACCATCTGCGAAGGAACAATCATTGGTTCCAATTGTACCATTTATCATAATTGTTCGATTGGGGAAGCCCCTCAAGATCTAAAATATTCTGATGAAAAAACTTTAACCGTAATTGGGAATAATGTTATCATTCGTGAATCTGTCACAATCAACCGAGGCACAATTGCACATGGAAAAACTGTTATAGGCAATAATGTTTTATTAATGGCCTGTGTTCATGTTGCACATGATTGTTTTGTTGGAAATAATACTAACATGGCCAATGTTGCCACCTTGGGTGGACACGTTGAATTGGGAGAATGGGTTAACCTGGGTGGAGGTGTAATGGTGCACCAGTTTGGGAAAATAGGTTCCCATGCATTTGTAGGTGGAGGTTACCGCGCTGTACAAGATGTACCGCCGTTTATCATTGCTGCAGGTGAACCATTACGGTTTGGTGGAATTAATAAAATTGGACTGAAAAGACGGGGTTTTTCAGATGAAAAACGGGCACTTATAAAAAAAGCCTATCGTACCTATTTTGTCTCAAAAATTAATCGAACAGACGCATTAAATAAAATAAAAAGCGAATTACCCGCTACAGATGAAATTAAAGAAATTGTTCAATTTATTGAAAACAGCGAACGAGGGATTATTTAATTCCAGCTATCCCATAATTTGGGCTATGCGAGTTATTCCTTTCATTTTTTTTGTATCTGTATCTTTGGGACAGTGGACTAACTTTAAATTGGATCAATTATCAGATTATTCTAAAGAATCCGAAGCGCTTTTTCGCCAAGCAGGATTTGCAGCCACTCACCATTATCCCATAGAAATTAACAAGGGTAATCGAATTATTTATGGTTGGTCCATAATAAAAAGCAGTTCATCAAATGGATTTCTTCCCACACTACATAGCCAATTAAAGGTGACTTGGAATTTATACTTAAAGGGGAGAATGGCCGCCTATTCAAGTAAAGAAGGAGCCGTACAAATGTATGGCTGGGGATTATCTTTTAGACCGGGTAAAGAAGATACCCCTTCTAACTGGATCGTTAATTTTAATTCTGGGAGATTGTATTCACATGATCAGGTAAGAGTGTCGGCTTTGCAGGTAAATGTAGAACGTAAATTAAATTTGAATAAATTTCCGATTCATCTTGGTTTTGGGATGAACATATTGAAGGCCAATCCTTATTTACAATTTGAAGATAATTATATGGAAAAGGTAGAAATCCAAACAAACTTTATTAATGTTGGTTCTTCCACTACATTTTTTGGTATGCAACTAATTCCGCAAATTTGGTTAGCTTCGAAATATTCCATGGTTTCTCTAACTATTGTTGGAGAATTATAATTATGAAAAATATTTCTATACTCGGTTCAACAGGATCCATTGGTACTAATACATTAAATGTAATAGATAACTTAGGCGATGAATACAAAGTTTTTGGATTGAGTGCGAATAAAAATGGGAAACTGTTGGTTGAACAAGCAAAAAAATATCGTCCAGAATATGTTGTAATTATAGATGCGGATGCAGTGGATTTTATCAAAAGTGAATTGAAAGAAGTAGGCGTAACTGTTCTTACTGGAAGAGAAGGGCTATTGGAATTAGCGAGTCTAGATGATGTCGATATTATGGTAAATGGTTTAGTCGGGTCTTCAGGAATGGAGCCAACTTTGAATGCAGTAAAATCTGGTGTTGACGTAGCTCTCAGCAACAAAGAGAGCTTAGTGATGGCCGGTGAAATTATTGAACGGGAAAAATCAGTGTCAGGGGCGAAAATTTTTCCTGTAGATAGTGAACATTCTGCTATATGGCAATGCCTTACTGGTGAAACTTTGGAAGATGTTGAGCGTATTATTCTTACCGGCAGTGGTGGTCCTTTTCGTACCTTGGATTTGCATAGATTTAAAGATGTAAGACCAGTAGATGCTTTGAAACACCCTAACTGGAAAATGGGGAATAAAATCACTATCGATTCAGCTACAATGATGAATAAAGGACTCGAAGTGATTGAAGCTCATTGGTTATTTGGTTTAAATACAAAAAAAATTGATATTGTTGTGCATCCTGAATCGATAATTCATTCCATGGTGGAATTCAAAGATAAGTCGGTAAAGGCACAACTTGGTATGCCAGATATGAAAATACCAATTCAATATGCACTTACCTATCCACGGCACATTAGGGCTACCTGGCAAGGGTTGGATTTAATTGAAATTGAATCCCTCACATTTCAAAAGCCTGATTTAAATCGCTTTCCATGCATTGGTCTAGCTTATAGCGCGATGAAGAAAGGCGGTACAAATTCAGCCGTATTAAACGTTGCCAATGAAAAAGCCGTTTATCGATTTCTAGATGGTGAAATTGGTTTTTTAGATATCCCAGAAATAATTGAAAAGACGTGTGAGAATCATGAATGGATCGAACAACCATCTTTGGAAGAATTACTTAGCTTGGAAAATTGGACTAGTAATTTTGTAAAATCATTTGAGAGCCGATATATTTAAAAAATGTTACATTTGAACTAATATGAAATTGATTTTTTGAAATGACAACTTTAATTGCAACAATTGTTTTATTAGGCGTTCTCATTTTTATCCATGAACTGGGTCATTATCTAGCGGCACGTTCGATTGGCGTTCGAGTAGAACGTTTTTCAATCGGTTACCCACCGCGTCTCATGGCTTTCACTTCCATCAAAGATGGTTGGGAATTCCAGTTTTTTTTCTATAGAAAAAATGAAAAAGGGAAATTGAAATGGGGTCCAATTAAAACGACATTAATTAGACGTCCCGGTAGAAAAGGAACCGGTACCGAATATTGTTTTGCTATTATTCCATTTGGTGGATATGTGAAAGTTGCTGGTATGATTGATGAAAGTATGGATGCAACTTATAAACACGAACCCTATGAATTGATGAGTAAACCAAAATGGCAGCAAATTTGGTTTATGAGTGCTGGTGTTATCATGAATACACTATTAGCCTTTGTTATCTTTACGGGGTTATCCTATTCTATTGGGAAACCAAATATTTCAAACGCACCGGTAATTAATGAATTGGTTCCAGGGTTCCCAGCTGATATTGCCGGGTTAAAATCAGGTGATAAAATTAAAATGGTGGAAGGGGAAAATATTTCAACTTGGGAAGAACTAACCCAAGAAATTCACCAAAGGCCAAATCAAAAGATAGATCTAACTTATTTAAGAAATGAAACAACGCAATCTATTTCATTGGAAACGACCTTTCAAATTAATCCTGAGTCAGGAGATACGCTTGGTGTAATAGGAATTTATCCAAAGTATCAATACTATCCAGTCTCATTTATAGAAAGTATGAATATGGGTATGGGCGCTACTGCCAGAGGGTTTGGTATGCTTGTGTTATCTATACGAATGTTGGTATCCGGGCAGGCTTCAATAAAAGAACTGGGTGGACCAATTTTTATTGCACAATTGGCCGGCGAGACAGCAAAATTAGGATGGATTCCATTTTTATCTCTGATGGCCCTTATCAGTTGCAACTTAGCATTTATAAACGTGCTACCCATCCCGGGCCTGGATGGCGGTCACATTTTTATAACATTAATTGAAGGAATCATCCGTCGCCCTCTTACCATGAAACTGCGTTTAGCCATTCAACAGGTTGGAATGGTTTTGTTATTGATGTTGATGATTACGGTAATAGTAAATGATGTAGGAAGATTATTTGGGAATTAATGCGTTTATATTGATTATTGCTATTTAGCTGACTTTCTTTAGCAAAAGCATCATGGATCCAAATTTCATTTTAATTTGAATTTTTACTGGCAAACGCTCATTATCATCACTGATCCAGATTTGCATATCCCCTGCATTTTTGAATAGGTTTTTCCCATCACTAAATGGTCTAATCACCTTGCAAGAAAATGTCCCTAACGGTGAGTTGACTGTTTCTTTTCCCGTCATTTGAAGATTATAATGAACGATTTTTCTACCTTCATATGATGAGAAAGACATTACTTCATTTTCCTTGATAGGAATAGTTCGAAGATAATAAAACATAGAAAAAGAATCCCGTGCTTTAAAATCAATTGCAACTTCTTTAGTTTTAGTTCTGGCGACAAATTTATCATAATCAAAAATTACATCGACCGAATTTTTATAATTACCTTCATTAATATCTTTTGTTAATCTGTGTGTAAAAAATTCTTTTGTATCCATCCAAATGTCGATTCTATCTTGAATGGGAAATAGTTGATTGGCTAACCCTTTTGTATTTGCGGAAAAAGACACATGGTATGCATCATTCCCATTAATCTGTTCGATTCCAGTTACATAGAGCTCTGCTTGTCCAACGGGGATGAAATTAAATTCAGCAATATATTTTAAGGATTCGCCGACCTTGAATGGCACCTCCTTTGACCATGCAATGGATAAAAACAAGAATGTAATAAATATTTTTTTCAAGAACGAATAACTTTGAGCTTTGATTTTTCCAGTTTATATATGGTTGAGCCAATGGATTCTGGGAGCGGACCGTCATCAATCAATAAATCAAATTCCCCATTAAATTGCGTAACAATTACATCTGGATTATTTAATGGAGTTTTTCCGGTTCTGTTTACTGATGTTGTTGTGATTGGGAATCCAAGTTTTTCACATAGGTTTGGTCCAAATGGGTGGGCAGGTATTCGAATACCTAAGGTTTTTCCCTCGCCTAGGATTGAAGGATGAACAACGCCATCATTCACAGGTAAAATAATAGTTGTAGGCCCTCGTAAATATTGTTTTACAATCTCCCAGTCTTCATATGTGATATTTGCCCAGGATAATACCGTGTTGAGATTTGGTGCAATAACACTTAAAGGAGCATTGTGTCCTTTAAGTGTTCTCAATCGTTTTATGGCCATTTCATTACGGGCATCTACTCCAAATCCATAAAGAGTATCAGTGGGGTAAACAATTAGACCGCCATATAGAATCGCGTTTCCTGCTACTTGAATTGCATTATCAGAACTGCATTTTATTCGGTTAGTTGTATTTTGGTTCATGCCTTTGATTTGGTTTTCCATTTACGATGAAACCAAAAATAATGGTCTGGATATTCCCGCACCTTTGTTTCCAACATTTTTGTGTATTCTTGCGTAATAGTTTTGATAGAAATACTGCCATTTAATTCAATAGATGAAAATGAAATAACAACTGTTCCATTTTTTTCTTTATGCGCCACCGAAAAAACCATAGGCACACCTGTCCGCATATGAAATATAGCTGTTCCTTTAGGTGTTGAAGATTGTTGCCCAAAAAACTGGACAAATACACCCCGCCCTTTTGCATCTTGATCGCTAGCTATGATTAACATATTATTTTCTTTAAATAACTTATACATATTATCCAGTGAAGATTTACGATAAATATGATTCATACCGTAAGACTCGCGCATTTCCTTAAAAAATAAATCAGCACCTTGGTTCCCTTGTCGTTGAATAATACCCCAAATTGGATATCCATTTACACCTAGCCAGGAACCTAATATTTCCCATAAGCCAAAATGGCCAGTAACAATGATTACACCCTTTTTTTGTTTTGCCGCTTTGTCAAGAATGTGCTTGTTTTTAACACGGAAATGGATAGAATTGTATGATTTCGGAAGAGAAAGAAATTCTAAAAAATTGGTGAAAAATAAACGATAAGTGCCTATTAAAACGTTATTGATCCATGTTTCACTTTTATCAGGAAATGCTGTTTTGATATTATTATATGCTAGTTTTTTTCGGATAGATATGCAGTTAAAGGCGAAGGCACCCAATTTATTTGCGAATCGGGATCTTGCTGTATTTGATAATCGCCGCATCCGACGGGAAATGACATGTAATAAACGATAAGTGAATTTGTCTTTGAGGGTCATAAATGGTTCTAGCCTCGCTAACCAAATGTAAAAGAAATTACTTTAAATTCGTGTTACCATCATTGTTTTTATCGAAGATAACGACTAAACTCAAACGAATGAAGCAACATATATTAACCATTCTTACTTTTCTTATTTCATTTGGAGAATCTCAAATTGTATACAAAGTACCTATTCATGATACGATCGATTTAGGTCTCCCCCCATTTATTGAACGCAGTATTAAAATGGCAGAGGAGGATAATGCAAAAGCAATTATCTTCGATATTGATACCTTTGGTGGGCGGTTGGATGCAGCAACCCAGATTAAAGATGCAATCCTAAGCACAAAGATTCCAACTATTGCTTTTATTAATCGGCGTGCTATTTCTGCTGGAGCTCTTATTTCACTATCCTGCGAAAAAATATTTATGACTAGCGGTGGAACCATCGGTGCCGCAACTGCTGTTGATATGTCGGGGAAAAAGGGAAGTGAAAAGGTTATCAGTTATATGCGGGAAGAAATGGCCTCTACTGCTGAAAGCCGCAATCGTAATGTGGATATTGCAAAAGGGATGGTAGATGAAGAATTGTTTTTTACCCACCTGGTCATTAATGGTGACTCGATCGAGGTTAATGATTTGGAAGGACGTAAGGAAGGAAAGCTTATTACTCTTACGACAGAATTAGCTTTAAAATACAATATAACAGATGGGGTACAAGAAACATTAGAAGAACTACTAATTTTCATTGAACTTGAGGATGCTGAAATAAAAATTACCGATGAAAATTGGTCCGAAGCCTTCGTTCGTTTTTTAACCAATCCAGTTGTAGCCTCACTACTTACTACTTTTGGATTCCTAGGCATTTTATTTGAACTGCAAAGTCCTGGTTGGGGAATCCCCGGCTCTGTGGGGTTGGTCTGTTTGGCTCTTTCGTTAGGAGCCTCTTATATTGCTAGGCTGGCGACCATGACGGATATGCTGATCATTCTGGCTGGGCTGGGATTATTGATGGTTGAAATCATTATTATTCCAGGTTTTGGTATTGCCGGGATTGGGGGGATTGCGCTCATTTTATGGGGTTTATATGAATTACTGTTACCTGATATACCTGTTGGTGCTGAATTTGAGACCATGGCAATATGGGGTTTAACCATTGGCATAATTGGGGGGATCATTGGGCTTGTTTTATTGTTCAAGCTAATGACAAAAACGGTTTTTTGGCAAAAATTAACTTCTCCAGCTGTAGAAAAAACAGAGGAAGGATATAGTACTTCTGTAGGGTGGGAAAACCTAGTTCATGCGGAAGGTGTATCGCAAACTGACCTGCGCCCAGCAGGTTGGGTAATCATTGATGGTAAACGTATTTTTGTTGTAAGCGAAGGCGATTTTATTGAAAAGGATTCAAAAGTAAAAGTTCTCTCGGTTGATGGCAACCGAGTGGTTGTTAGAAAACTGAACTCGGAGGAATAAATCATGAGTGTTATTTCCATTATCACATTAGCTATGGTGCTAATATTTGTTTTTTTATTATTCTATTTTGTTCCCGTTGGAATGTGGATTCAAGGAGTTGTAAGTCTGGGTATTGGTCGCATTACGATTATTGATTTGATCCGCATGCGCTTACGAAAAATATCACCGCGCCTTATTGTAGATGGTGTTATTAATACCCATAAAGCTGGCCTGACACATTTGAAGACCGATATGCTGGAAACGCATTATTTGGCTGGTGGAAATGTAGCTAATGTGGTGATAGCTCTGATTGCGTCGGATAAAGCACAAATTAATTTGACCTTTGAAACAGCGACGGCAATTGATTTAGCGGGTCGAGATGTAAAGACTGCGGTGGAAACCAGTGTTTATCCTAAGGTGATTGATGCCCCTCGAGATGGATACCTATCTGCGGTGGCAAAGGACGGTGTTGAACTGAAAGCACGGGCGAGAGTCACAGTCCGGACAAATATTCCAGGATTAGTTGGAGGAGCCACAGATGATACCATTATTGCTCGTGTAGGTGAAGGTATTGTAAGTGCTATTGGTTCATCCATTAGTTATGGCAATGTTCTGGAGAATCCAGATAATATTTCCCGCGCAGTACTAGAAAAAGGATTAGATGCAGGGACAGCTTTTGAAATCCTATCTATCGATATTGCCGATCTGGATGTAGGTAAAAATGTTGGTGCACAGCTACAGGCAGACCAAGCTGAAGCCGATTTACGAGTGGCGCAAGCCAGGGCAGAAACCCGGCGAGCCATGGCAGTAGCTGAAGAACAGGAAATGAAAGCACGTACCCAGGAAATGCAGGCCAAAGTAGTGGAATCGGAAGCACAGGTGCCGCTGGCAATGGCCCAAGCCTTTCGAGAAGGTAAATTAGGTGTATTTGATTATGTAAATATGCGAAATATCCAAGCTGATACGTCTATGCGGGAATCTATTTCTGGTGGTTCTGAGGAAGAATCAACCAAAGCTCCAGAGAAGGATGACGATTAAATGGAAGGTATTGGCTATTGGATTTTTATAGCGGTCTTGTATTTACTGTCATCGTTGATGAAAAAACGTCGGCAGCAAGCAATCAGCCAGCAACAAGATAAAGAAGATCCAAATTCGACTGATGAAGTAAAACAAAACCCGTTTCAAGCCGAATTTCTTCAGGACCTATTTAGAGATATGAAAGATTTGGTGGAAGATCCAGAAGAAATTACTGAGGACGAAATCAACAATATATATGTTGATGAAGAAGCGGAAGAAATCAAACCTGAAAAGGAAGTTGTGGTTGCTTCCGATGAAAACTCTCATGTTGTATTTGAAGACCTGTCAGAACCAGAGCCAGAACCAATTCACGAAGTATATCAATACTGGAAAAAACAGAAAGTTAAAATGTTTGCTTTTAATTTATCATTCAATAGTATAAATGATTTAAAGCGTGCAATTGTATTAAAGGAAATTTTAGATAAACCGCGGGCCCTACGCAGGATAATTCATTAGAAGCTCGAGAGAACTTATTGCTCTTGATTCAGGTCAACTTTTTGATAAGTGATTCTATGTTTTTTTTCAATCTGGCTTCTGTTTCATCATTATGAATAACAAAATCAGCCATGTTTATTTTTTCTACTTCTGGCCATTGAAATTCGATTCGTTTTAGGATTTCTTCCCGAGAAAGTGTTTTTCTAGCTAAGGCCCGCTCCATACGGTGTTTTAATTGGGCTGTAACTACAATAACGTAATCAAGGTGTGCGTCATAACCAGATTCGTAAATCATGGCTGCGTCTACAATAAAAATATCGTGTTTTCCCTCTTTGAGTATGCGATTAAAATCTTTGTCAATTAAATCAAATATATAAGGATGGACAACAAAATTTAAGCGTTGTTGATGATCATCATCTTGGAATGCAATTCTGGCTAATTTTTTTTTAGCTACTTGGCCCGATACATTAATAATATCAGTTCCGAATTCAGAAATTAATTCGTGCTGCACTGTTTCATTGGTTGTGATCAGATTTTTTGCTTCTTTATCTGCATCTAAAACATAGGCACCTAATGATTGGAAGTGCAGACTGGCTGTACTTTTTCCACTGCCAATTCCTCCTGTAAGTCCGATTTTTAACATTCTAAATCAAAACCTCTAATATCCGTTCCGTAATTATTGAAATTTCACCAACACCGTTCACTTCTTTCAATAAGTTTTTTGATCGATAAAAATCTAGAAGCGGGGCTGTCTGCTCCCAAAATACTTTTTGGCGCTGACGTATAATATCTTGCGCATCATCACTGCGCCCAGATTCTAGGCTACGATTAATGAGTCGTTGGACCAATTCATTCTCATTAGCTAATAAGCTGACTGTTGCTTTCAATGAATGAGATAATTCTTTCATGATTTTTTCAAGCCCTTCCGCTTGTGGAATGGTGCGCGGAAATCCATCTAATAAGTATCCTTTTTGCACATCATTATTTTTTAACCGATTGTCTATGATGTCCAGTAAAACATTATCAGGAACGAGCTTGCCCTTATCAATAAATAATTTGGCTTGATTACCAATATTTGATTGTACAGCTATTTCAGTTCGAAGAATCTCACCTGTTGAAAGGTGAATAATATCAAAACGATCACAAATACGTTTTGCCTGTGTTCCTTTACCGACACCAGGAGGACCTAAAAATATGAGGTGCATAAATCCGTAAAACTTTTGTTTAAATTAATATTCCTGCTAAAGTGGCCGTTATCCAGGAAGCCAACGCACCTCCGAACATAGCCTTAAGCCCTAATTTAGCCAAATCTTTTCGCCTTCCTGGCGCAATACCACCAATACCCCCAAGTTGAATACCCACTGAAGCAAAATTGGCAAACCCACATAAAGCATAACTGGCGATGATAGCGGTTCGATCCGAAATAGAGTTAGTGGCACGTAATTCTGCAAGATCACCATAAGCAATAAGTTCAGTTAATACCAGTTTTTCACCCATGAGGGTTCCCATAATACCGGCTTCATGCCATGGGATACCCATCACCCATGCTAGTGGACTAAATATCCATCCTAAAATTTGTTGCAGACTAAGACCCATTACCCCGAGAATAGCATTGACTAATGCAATCATGGCCACAAAAGCAACCAGCATTGCACCTACATTTGCTGCCAATTTCATTCCATCTGTAGCGCCTCGAGAAAGCGCTTCCATTACGTTATCATCTTTTTTTTCTAGCACAATTTTCAAATCACCCATTGTGTCCGATGATTCAGTTTCCGGATAAATGATTTTTGCAATTACAAGAGCAGCTGGTGCACTCATAATTGACGCTGCCATTAAGTGACCGGCAATTCCAGGTATATCTGCCAGTATTTTCACATACATAGCCATGATGCCCCCAGCCACGGTTGCGAAACCACCAACCATCACCGCCATTAATTCTGATTTTGTCATTTTTGATACAAAAGGTCGCACCATAAGCGGTGCTTCAGTTTGACCAACAAAAATATTAGCAGAAACACTGAGTGTTTCTGAGCCACTGGTTCTCATTGTTTTCTGCATGGCACGGGCAACCCATTTCACAATGAATTGTATAATACCGAAATGGTAAAGCACCGTGATCAAAGAAGAAAAGAATATCAGGGTTGGTAGAAGCCGGAAAGCAAAATTCATCAATGGAGCTTCTACAACACCTGCACCGAATGATTTAAAAAGGAAATCACTTCCTGCATCAGAAAAACTGAGTACTTTTTTAATTGCTGTATCAATAACGCCAAAAAATGGTTGCCCAATAGGGGTTTTCAAAATAAAAATAGCAAATATAAGTTGCAAGCCAAGGCCCCAAAGTACCAATCTCCAGGGAATTGCTTTGCGGTTGTTAGACATTGCAAGTGCAATTGCCAATAAAACCAAAATTCCTAAAATACCAATGAACCGTTCCATTTATTTCTTAGGTACCTCAAAACAATTTCTGCATCGCGCTTCATATATATCCTTCTCACCAATAACCACTTGCTCAGAATCTTGAGTTAATCTTTGACTGTATGATGCAGGATTACCGCATTGCATACAAATCGCAGTTAACTTATCTAGATAATCAGCTTCACACATTAGGGCAGGAACGGGGCCGAATGGTTTACCAAGGTAATCAGTATCTAATCCGGCAACAACAACGCGTTTGTTATTATCTGCTAATGATTTACAAACCTTGACAATGCCATTATCAAAGAATTGTGCTTCATCAATACCAATCACATCCATCTTGGATGATTCATCAAGAATTTCTTTTGAGTGTTTTACCAGTTTTGATGCCAGTTTGGATTGATTATGGGAAACCACATGATTAGAACTGTAGCGATCGTCAATTTGTGGTTTAAAAATAATGGTATTCATTTTAGCGATTTCAGCACGCCGAATTCGCCGTATTAATTCTTCTGTTTTTCCGCTGAACATGCTACCGCAAATCATCTCAATCCACCCGGAGTTAATTGGTCTAAGTGTCATTTATAACAAATAGTAAGCACAATCTGTGCTGAAATTTTTATCGTTTATGATAATATTGCGTTTATTTTGGTTCTGAGTAGATCAATAGCCACCTTATTTTGTCCCCCTTCGGGGATGATAATATCGGAAAAATATTTAGATGGCTCAACAAATTGCTGATGCATTGGTCGAACAGTTTTCAAATACTGATCTATTACTGATTGAACAGTTCGACCACGTTCTTCCACATCGCGAGAAACACGTCGGATAAAACGGATATCATCGGGTGTATCAACAAATATTTTAATATCCATGAGCTCCCTAAGTACAGGATAGTGTAAAGTTAATATGCCCTCAACTACAACGACATGGTGAGGATTCACTTTGCGTGTTTGCGTTTTTCTAGTATGGTTGGCAAAATCATAAACAGGCATATCTATTGACTGCCCTTTCATTAGGCTGATCAGCTGTTTGTTAAAAAGCTCGATATCGATTGCATCAGGGTGATCAAAATTTTGCTGGTGTCGTTCTTTCAATGGGAGATCTGAAATATTGCAATAATATGCATCTTGTTCGATGACAACAACTTCACCATCGCCATATTCTTCTAATAAATTTTTTGCAATCGCTGTCTTACCGGAGCCAGTACCACCACCAATACCGATTAATATTGGAGATATGCTCATATTAATTGAGATTCATCAAATGGGTTAGGTAATAACGCTGAACTTGTGGTTTCTTCAATAAGTCCGTTCGTATCACATATATAAATGGGAATATTACCACATATTTCCCAAATTACCTGTCGACAGGCACCACAGGGAAAACCGCCATTTACAGTTGCCACAGCCAACCCTTTAAATTGAGAATAGCCTTCTGCGGTAGCAGTAAATAAAGCCGTTCGTTCAGCACAATTCGATAAAGGATAACTGGCGTTTTCTATGTTACATCCACCGATAATTTCATTTTCGATTGTTTCTACAGCAGCACCGACTCTGTAGTTAGAATAGGGCGACCGGGATTTTTCCATCATTTGGATTGCTGTTTGAATTAGCTCAGTCATTTTTTTATTGTATTGAACCATTTAATTGAATTGATCATACAATCGGCAACAGCACCTCCATGATCTCCGGGATAGGTTGTTGTTTGTATATTACTAGCACCATTGGCAATTAAGGTATTTTCACCCAATTCCATCTGAGAATAAAATACAGTTATATCATCTTCACCATGCATAAAGTGGATCGGTGCCTTAGGTCCCCATCCATCATAAATGAAACTATTTTCCTTTAAATAATTCTTGAATTCAATTTCACCGTCACCGAGAAAATCGCTTAAAAACTTTGGATCAAGTAAAACAGACATGGTATCATTCAACGCGTTATTAATTTGACCACCAGAATAATTTCCATCATACATCGTCATTATTGCTTCCCTAAACTGAGGTTTAACCCAACGGTTAAGGGATTCATAATCTCCAGTACCAAGCATATAACCCCACAGTGCAAAACCTAAGTAATAAGGCTGTTTATATATACCATCAGTAAATATTCTAGTTGCCATTTCAGGTAGGGAGTATGGACCAGCCAAAGGGGCGTTGGCTGTTACTATAAATTCATCGGAGTATTCTTCTTCTAAAATTTGATGAAATGCCATTGTGCCATATCCCCCTGCAGAATATCCTGTTGTAAATAGTTGATCGTTTAATTCAATACCATTTTCACATGCAAATTCCTTTGAAGCGCGAAGGAGATCAATACCTGATATTGCGCTTAACCGTTTATTAACAAAAGGCGCCTGTGTTTCTGATATACCAAATCCAATACCATCGGCATATATAGCAAAATAACCTTGCATAGAACCAAGTAAACTCTGAGGGGAAACATTTGGCCTTACAGAGGCAACAGCATCGCGTTCTGTAATTGTATAGTGAGAAATTTTTAATGTAGGTAATGCTCTTTTCTCTTCCAGCTGTGGTACATATACTGCCCCTGAAAGTTCAGTTGGATTACCGTCAACCCCAATGGATTCATAAATAATTTTATACACTTTTACCGGATTTTGGATTTCAAAGACATTAGGGTCAAACCCGTAAATATTCTTAATTACTATCTCAAATGCTTCTTTGTTAAACTCAACTATTTGATCGTATGATACTAAATTCCCACGACCACTATAAATATCACAATTAACATCTGAGTTATTATCCTCTGAGTCATTGTCCTCACATGAAATACAAAAAGCAAGAAAAATAGCAAATATCAATCGAGTATTATGATAATTCAATTCCATGGTTCTCAGTACTTACATTGATTTAATCTGGATGAGTTTAAATGCTTGGTTTAGAATAATACCAGCAATAAATCCACCTATATGAGCAAACCAGGCTACGCCGCCGGTAGTATCCAGGCCAAGAGTCCCCATTCCATTTGTTAACTGGTTAAAAAACCAGAAACCCAAGACAATGTTCGCTGGTACACGAATAGTTGTGAAAAAAATTAAGATAAAGATAAATACGTGAACCCTGGCACGGGGGAATCGAATCATATATAATCCTAAGACCCCGGCAATTGCTCCAGAAGCACCCACCATAGGAATTTCAGAGCCAGGACTCATGAGGACCTGACATAAGGCTGCTGCCACACCGCACAGTAAATAAAAAAGGGCAAATTTAACATGTCCAAGTGTGCTTTCAACATTATCACCGAAGATCCATAGAAACCACATATTCCCAATGATGTGGGCGATCCCCCCATGAAGGAACATAGAAGTAAACATTGTAATTATAGAAAAATCAGCTGGGATAAGCCCAAATGCATTAATGAAAATACCAGCGGCTTCCGGATCAGAAAATTCCGTCTCAAATTGATATAAAAATATAAATGTATTAAAAGCGATAAGGCTATAGGTCACATAAGGGATCAAAACCCGTGGATTGTCATCTTTGTAAGGGAAAAACATCAGTATACTTTGAATTCAATGTTTTCACTGGATTCATTCCCGGCCCGATCACGCACTTTAAATTGAATTGTATGAGTTCCAATTGCTAGGGGTCCTTCAAGCTCATATGAAATGATTTTGGATTTGGGCTGGTAGGCAAATATCAAGGGCTGGTTATCAAGAACAAAATTAAAAGATGATTCCGCGGCCTCAATTCCGGACAGATCATCTTGAATTCTAATTTGAAATTGATTTAATTCCAAAGAAGGATAATTTCCGTCATTCCCCGGATGCATGGATTTGATTTTTGGTGGTGAGTTATCTTCAATTATTGCAATAGCATCAAGGTGTTCCAATTCCCCAGTGAGGACTTGTCTCTCATGATTGTTTTCAGTAGGAATAAAACTCCAGCCTTCATTTTGGTCATAATAATAAAGATGAATTTTTCCCCTGTCTTTCAGTTTGGATGGATAACGAATGCCAATATTCACCGGTTTCAATAAAGGACGTTCAAAAGGCTGGAGTTGATAAACACGAGATAAAAGTTTTCCATTTGTAACAGAGGCGTGCTTATGGACTGCTTCGAGCCACATTAATGTGGGGTTTGTCACAGATGATTTATTGGTACGAATGGAACAGTAACTATCCTTGGACACAACTGTAACAGAAGTGCCGGGCATTGCCACGGTATAAGGGAAATCAAACCGAACCTGTCTTTCAATTGAACCTTTTAGAATAGCTTCAATCTGGTCAACGTGCTCAAACTGCACTGGAGAAATTGGATTTGTTAAATAAACAGAAGGCTGAATCTGATTTAAAGGGATTGTTTGATATTCATACTCTCCTTTTAATCTTAGAGAAAGATTTGCATTCACAATCTGCTCTGGCTGTACCTGTATATAAACACCTGCATCTGTATGGGAAATATCCAGATCAATGTTGACACTTAAATGGTTTGCAGTGTTTTTGGTGTCAATCCAATGCATGGGAAAAGATCGTGTCCCTAATTTATTTTGGCCGATAAATTGAAGGGCTCTTCGTTCTACCTGTTTTTTCGAAACCGTAATAATACGTCCTGCCTCAACCTGCTCTGAGGAAAGTATGTTTATTTTTTCATCAGCAAAACCGTAGGGGGTAAATGAATATGCAATGACCGATTGAATGGGTATGGTAATACTTTTTGGTTGTAGAAAAAATGAAAGGATTTCATCTGTCTCACCCAATTTTTCTAAAGTCATTTGAAAAGGTGCCATTGAAAACACAGTCCCATGAACAATACGGGTATTTTTAAGAACATCCATGAGGAGAATTTTTACAGAATGATATCCTGGGCTAATATTTAATATACCATTAGTCGCATTGTTATGGATGGGTACTTTCGGATCAGTGTCGTTTTGATACAGTTTAATAAAATTGCCCATATTCAATCGTGCATTGCGATAATCTCTGATATAGTTTGCAGTTGGTAGCCAATTATAATCCAGGCGGTCAAACTGAAGATAATGATGCAGCTTTTCATCAATATAAACTTCAATGCGGTGAGGCTGGTAAATGTTATTGGCACCTTGCCGTTTATCGTAACCTTTGATTGACATGCCGAGCATTCCGGAAATATTGATAGTATCAGGGAAGAGATAATCCCCTTTTTTATCTCTAAATACAGGAAAGTTTTGGGGAAGTTGATTTCCATTGACCCAACTATCATTATTTAATGGAATAAATGCGAGTTCTTCAACAATCGGTGCCAGTCTATCATCCTGATTTAATCCGTTTGTCAAAGGGTTTAGAGGTTGCCCAAATGCATTGCGAATTTCGAAATGGAGATGGGGGCCAAATGAAAATCCTGTATTACCAGAATACGCAATGATATCACCTTTTGAAAACTGAAATTCATCACTAGATAAAAATATATTTGTCATATAAGATTGTTGTGTTTCTTGCTCTTGTTTCAGGCGTCTTTCCAGTTTTGGTGTGAATTTGCTTAAATGTGCATAAACAGCAGTTTTTCCATCATTAAGGGTTAGATAAAGTGCACGACCAAATCCAGAATAATTAGTCACAATCCGTGAAATAATTCCATCATCAACTGCATATATGGGATGTCCAGTTGTCCCTTTGGTTTTGATATCCAGCCCCAAATGATAACCGGTTGTACGGAATTCACCAAAATTGGATGAAAGATGTTTACCGACATCTGTTGGCCAGGTATAATTCTGCCCCAAGATAGATGAAAAAATGAGAGTAAGGATAATAATAAGTCGCATAAGATAAATTATGGCCTTCAATCGGGATAAAAATAGATAAACTTTATTTCTCAGAAAAAAGGAACATTTGCTTAACTTCAAACTACAATCACCAATAATTAGAAACAGTTCTATCATCAATTGGAGATATTATGAAAGGAATAATCCTAGCTGGGGGTAGCGGAACACGGCTTTACCCCATAACAAAAGTGGCCAGCAAACAACTGATGCCAATTTATGATAAACCAATGGTTTATTATCCATTATCAACGCTGATGTTGGCAGGGATTAAGGATATCCTAGTTATTTCTACGCCGGAAGATACACCAAAATATGAATCACTTTTGGGCGATGGATCTCAATTAGGTTTATCTTTTTCCTATATAGTACAGCCCTCCCCGGATGGATTGGCTCAGGCATTTATTTTAGGAGAAGAATTTATTGGGAATGATGATGTATCTCTCATTCTTGGAGATAATGTTTTTTATGGGGGACGTCTTCCTGAACGTTTACAGGAAAGTGTTAAAGTAGTTCAATCTTCAAAAGATGCAATAGTTTTTGGTTATTATGTGAATAATCCGGAAAGATATGGTGTAGTAGGGTTTGACCAGAATGGCAATGCGAAATCAATCGAAGAAAAACCATTAAACCCCAAGAGTAATTATGCGATATCTGGATTGTACTTTTATCCGAATGATGTGGTTGAAGTAGCTAAAAATCAAAAGCCATCCCCAAGGGGAGAGTTAGAGATCACAGATGTGAATCAATATTATCTCAACGAGGATCGGTTGCAGGTAGAACAAATGGGACGTGGGTATGCCTGGCTGGATACAGGTACCCATGATTCTCTATTGGAAGCTTCTCAATTTGTTCAAACATTAGAAAAACGTCAGGGGATGAAAATATCTTGTATAGAAGAAATTGCTTTTAGGATGAAATATATTGATAAGAATCAACTGCAATTATTGGGTAATGAACTAGCCAATAACCAATATGGTCAATATTTATTGAAAATTGCGGAAACCGGGTAATTTTTCTACTTTGGTTGATAAGATAGGGAAATAGATTAAGCTTAAGTTTTTTTATTTAGCACCTCTTTTTTTAGGAGATCAAACGACAGCTAATCAAGATTTTGTTTCTCCTCCATTTCTAAAAACGATTTAATATGTTTTTTGATTTTTTCCCTTGTTTCTCGAAATGTATCCAATTGATTAGGATCAAAATTCCATCCCCGGAATGGATCATCAATGCTCCAATGAATACGTTTAACATTTTCAGGGAAAGTAGGACAAGCCTGATTTGCATTATCACATACAGTAATTGCAATATTAATACCGCTATGTAAATAAGAATCGATAGAATCAGAAGTGTGATAGGAAATATCAATTCCAATTTCTTCCATAACGGCGATGCTTATAAGATGAACTTGGCTGGGATGAGTTCCTGCACTGTATACCTCGAATTGATCACCTGCCATATCGTCAAGTAATCCATGGGCAATCTGTGAGCGGCATGCATTGCCCGTGCAAATAAATAGCACTTTTTTCTTTTTTGGCATTGATAAATCTAGGTCAATAAAATATTCGATGGAATTCATGTTTTCTTGTATCTCTCTATCCTAAATTTTCCCCTATGTCTATTGAAAAGAACGAACCATTATTCACCAATCCGCTTGAAGCAGTACGCGGCTTATCGGTTAATGATCTTAATAAATACCTGCCTGCTATCCACAAAATTGCAGAAATTTCTATGACGCCGGAAAAAATGCAGGAAGGCGTATTTCTAGGACTGGGTTTGGACGGGATAAAAAAAATTCCGGATAGTACTATTGATTTGATTATTGCTGATCCACCTGAATCTCCATGGCGTAGTACTGATAAGCGTGGTAACCCTATGACAATCCAGGAATATTATGAATGGAATGAAAATTGGCTAAAAGAGAGTGCTCGTATTCTGAAACCGACTGGAGCAATCTACTTGATTGCAGGATGGCGATATTCTGGTATGTATCACTCTCTTCTTAGCACAGATTTTCATATTCAAACCAGAATAACTTGGCGTAATTCGACATCGAAGGATCAGCCAAAACCAATGACTTGGATCAATCGAATTTCAGATATTTGGTATGCCACCAAATCAAACAAATTTATGTTTAATCAAGAAGCAGTTACTGATCGGGAAAACAGCGTAAAACCAGACGGTGTCATTGAAATGGGTGTGACCAATTTATGGAGTGATATCATGGATATCCAAGTGGGTGCAACTGTCAAGATGGAAGGCGATAAACCAGAACAATTAATTCGCCGAATTTTAACCGCCTCCAGTTTCAAATTGAATTGGGTGGTGGATCCATTTACCCGCAGTGGCGGTGTGGGTGTTATTGCCAAAAATATGGGACGTCGATTCATTGGCTTTGAATCGGATCAAGATCGATTATTAATGGCCATGAAACGAATCGATAATGAATAATAAAATGAGCTTATTTGAACGAATACAGAATGATATGTATGCTGCGATGAAAGCAGGGGAAAAAGAAAAGTCCAACACATTGCGAACTACACTGGCAAAACTAAAAGACAAACGCATTGAAAAACGCGATGATCTTTCAGAAGCGGAAACAATCAAAGTATTGCAAACTTTAGTAAAACAAAGAAAAGAGTCTGTTGAGTTGTTTGAAAAAGGTGGTAGGCCAGAATTGGCGGCTTCCGAAAATGGAGAAATTGATATTTTAAACAGCTATTTACCTCAGATGATATCTGAAGATAATATTAGGAATATTGTACAGACAGTGGTTGATGAAGTTGGGGCAGTATCCATGGCAGATTTGGGTAAAGTCATGCCGAAGGTGATGGAGCGGGGAGAAGGATTAATTGATGGTAAAACCGCCCAGCAATTTGTTCGGGAAATATTAGGATAGATTATTCAGGCTATTCGGTAAGGGTGCCCTGTGAAAATAAAAACGGTAAAACAATAATATATGATTCAATTTTTGGATGCTTTGGCAGTCTTTTTCATTGTAGCAATGGGATTAGTGGGGTTTCGCCGGGGATTGGTGGAAGAAATGGGGCGCTTAATTGGGCTCATCTTTGCTACTATTTTTGCCTTGAAACTTTATATTGGTCTCGGATCTTTCCTGATATCATGGGTTCCGATTGACGTATGGGTTCTGTTTGTTTTGAGTTTTATTATTATTTTTTCAGCGATTCTGATTTTTGCACGGATGATTACAAAATTGATCCATTTTTTATTCTTATCAAAAAGCACAAAACTAGCAAACCGGGTGATGGGAACTACATTTGGACTTGCGAAGGGTCTTTTGGTCATCATGATTTTTTTTTGGATGATTGAATTAATGCCCAATCGTGATAACGCTGATATTATAATAAAAGAATCCAATTTAGCACAGAAGTTGATACATATACGGAAAACCATTATCACTACGTTTCATTGGGATGATCCAGTGGATTTAGGTGAAAAAACAATTCGAGAATTTTTAAATATTATAGAAGAGAATCGTGGCTAGAGTTCCCCAGGAAACGATTGATCGTATTCTTGACACCGCTGATATTGTCGATGTGGTCTCTCATCATGTTGATTTGAAGAAGCGTGGCCGTGATTTTTTTGGACTATGTCCCTTTCATAATGAAAAAACACCTTCATTCAGTGTAGCACCACATAAAGGGATTTATCATTGTTTTGGATGCGGAAATGGTGGAAATGCGATCAATTTTATCATGGAATATGAAAAAATCAATTTTGTGGAAGCACTTCAGCAATTAAGTAACCAGTTAGGGATACCAGTCGAGTTTACCGGTAGCGATGATTCAAAAGAATTCTCCGCTAGTTTATATGAAATACACCAAGTTGCCGCAAGATTATATCATTCCACACTATTTGGAGACCGTGGCGTTGAAGCAAAAAAATATTTATTAGAACGAGGACTGAGTGAAAAATCTATAAAATTATTTAAAGTTGGTTTTGCGCCGGGAAATTCAAAATATCTTTTAAATGCGATAAAATCAAAAAATTACAATCGAGAAGTATTGGAAAAATCCGGATTATTTGGTTTTTCAAATGATGAATTCTTTGATCGATTTCGTTCCAGAATTATGTTCCCAATTGCAAATTCATCGGGGAAGATTATTGCTTTTGGTGGCCGTGTATTTGGTACAGATGATCCAGCGAAATATATGAATTCCCCGGGAACACCACTATATAGAAAAAGTGAAATATTTTATGGGTTAAATATTACACGTGAAGCCATACGCCAAAGTGGATTTACTATTTTAGTAGAAGGTTATACCGACTTAATCCAACTTTTTCAAGCAGGGATAAAAAATGTGGTAGCGGTTTCTGGTACAGCTTTTACCGATCGTCATGTAAAGCAAATTCGTCGTTTTACAACAAAAGTTTATCTGGCCTATGATGGTGATTCTGCTGGCATCAATGCCGCCATTAAGGCAGGGTATACACTATTAAAAGGTGGTGTAGAATCACATGTAATCAAAATTCCTGATGGTCTCGACCCAGATGACTGGGTTAACCGGGATGGTGCGGAAGGATTTAAAACAAATGGTATTGAAAAGGCATCTGAACTTCTACACTTCCATCTGCAGTCAACCGATTTTAAAGATATGTCTTCTTCAGAAAAATCAAATTTGGTAAAAGAAATTTTAGAAGAAGCAGCTGGGATATCAGATCCAATTGTTCGACAAGATTTGATTAAAACACTAGCCCAATCCGCAGGGGTGGAAGAAAATCAAATGGTTCATATGTTCTCTCAACAAATAAAGAAAAAACGGTATCAACCTAAAACTGCAAAAGCGAGCTCAAGACCACAGTTATTTACCACAGTAAACGCAAAAGCAGAATTAGGAATAATTAGCGTGTTAGCAGGTGATAATGTCGAAGCTAAAAGGCTAATCAAAGAAAAATTGGATATTAATCAGCTACAAAATGAACAACTCAAAAAACTGGCTCTGTTGTTAGTTGAAAAACCTGAAGTAAACCCAGCAGAAATATTAGCTTATTTTGATGCCCTTGAAGACCGTGAAATTATCAGCCGGATTTTGATGGAAGAAGACAATACTACCGAACTGCTGCAAATGGCGGAAGAATGTTTACAGACAATTTCTAAAATAACTTCGAAAGAAAGAATACGTGAGATCAGATTCAAGATACGTGAAATGGAAGCAGCGGGACAAGACGCAAAAGAATTGATGATGGAAGTGGTCGAATTGCAAAAGGAAATTAATGCTTAGGCCTCTATACTTTTTTGTTGTTTTATCTATGTTGCCCGCGCAGGAACAAATTGATTGGGAAGAAAAACCAAATCCTATTACGGCGATTCAGATTTATTGTGATACAGAAGGCATCCCCATATATGTAGATGGCCTTCAAGTTGGTGCTTCACCTGTGGAAGATCCTGTTCAAGTTGCACCAGGATGGCATCAAGTGAGTTATTTTCCGCCTGAAATGACAGTAAATATTCGCGCCATATCTGAAAATAGAAAAATGCGTGATATGATTAAACTAGCTCGACAGGATGTTTTGGTTGACCAAGGCAAAACAGTCCGGGTTGTTTTAAGCTATCGTACAATTGAGGCGGAAGCTATAGAGTATGAACGTAAACTTTCTAGTAGCCGCTGGGTTGGACTTGGCATGGTTTTTATTCTTTTTAGCCTAATGACATGGGGTTTAATGTAAATGCGTTGCTACTTTAGAATGATATTTTTGTCCATTAGTATAGGATACAGTCAGACGGATTCAACGGTGAAATTATTTTCAACCGATTTGATGCGCACCAATATTCTTGCTGGAAAATCTAAAGAATCAGTTAAAAGAAGCGAAGCTCATTTTCGCGCTGTTTATTATCCATCAGGAGAATTAAAAAGTGTAGAATTTATTCCTGCCAATTGGGATAAAGGCCGGAGAAAAAAAGTAAAATCATCTGGGAAATTGAAATTATTCTATCTGAAATGGAATCCCAAAAAACAGGAATTAATCGATGGTATTACCAGGAAAGAAGCGGCACGCAAGCCACACTACCGCGCAATTTTGGATGAAAAAGGATTAGTTCAGGATGTGGATTATTTTAACCAGTACGGAAAAAATTTATGGACTTATCATATGCGTTGGGATGATGAAGGTAAGTCAACAGAATATGATATTGAGTTTTATTCCAATCGAAATTTATCAGAATTGAATGATGAATTATTTGCTCCGGATTTAAGTACCATTCGTCCTGGATGGATAGCGCGATATCATCTAAACAGTCAGGGTACAACCAAAGGTGTTAGCGTATTGGATCGATTTGAAAACACCTACTATTATTATGAATTCAACTATGGTGAAAATGTACTGCGTTCAAAATATTACCGTGCAGATTCAGTTTTGGTGGGAAGTCATACTGTACGATTTGAAGAGAATAAGAAACCTGTCCGAATCACCTATTTTAATGAAAATGGTATTATGAAAAATGCCATAGCTTATGAATATCCTAGTGACGCTGAAAAAATTATTTCACAAATTAACAACAAGGGCGAAGTAATTGAGCGTCGCATTATTCCCAACAAGGAACAACAATAATTGAAAGTATTAGTTACAGGTGGCGCAGGCTATATTGGATCTCACGTTGTTTTGGCATTGTGTGAAGAAGGAAACAATGTTGTTGTATTGGATGATCTTTCTACTGGTAACCGCGAAGCTGTGGATAAAAGAGCATTATTTATTCAAGGTTCCACGCTTAACGATGACGATCTTTCAAAAGGATTAAATGATGTTAATGCCGTGATTCATCTAGCCGCATTTAAGGCATCTGGTGAATCCATGATACGCCCAGAAAAATATTCACATAACAATATTACCGGAACTATTACACTACTCAATGCAATGGAAAAACAGGGTGTGAATAAATTTATATTTTCATCTACCGCTGCTGTCTACGGCTATCCTAAGTATTTACCTTTAGATGAAAATCATCCTCTGGAACCCATTAATTATTATGGTTTTACTAAACTTGAAATTGAACGAATTCTTAAATGGTATGGTGAACTGAAAGGATTGAGATTTGCCGCATTACGGTATTTTAATGCGGCAGGTTATGATTCTCTGGGGCGTATTACATCCTTGGAAAATAACCCGGAGAATTTGATTCCTATTGTAATGGAGGTTGCTTCAGGCAGACGGCAAAAAATGGAAGTATTTGGAGATAATTATGATACTGATGATGGGACTGGTGTGCGGGATTATATACATGTTACAGACTTGGCCTCTGCCCACGTGAAATGTATTGAATATTTAAATGAAAACGCGAGCCTTACAGTAAATCTTGCTACCGGGGAAAGCCATTCTGTATTTGATGTAATCAGCTTGGCCAAAGAAATTTCCGGGAAGGATATTCCTTTTGATATTGTTGACCGCCGTCCTGGCGATCCAGCAAAACTTTATGCAGTTACTAACCGGGCTTTTGAGTCCTTGAACTGGGAGGCAAAATATTCCGATTTAAAAACATTGCTTGAGACTACCTGGAAAGTTTATCAGTAATGAATGAAAACCCTTTTGTGGGTCTTGCCGGAAACATAGGTGTAGGTAAAACAACTTTCACAGAAAAAATGGCTGAAGTTTTTAGCTGGTCGCCATTCTATGAATCAGTATCGGACAATCCTTACTTAAGTGACTTTTATGGTGATATGAAACGCTGGAGTTTTAATCTGCAAATTTATTTTCTGCATCATCGTTTTAAAGCGCAAAAAAAAATGTCTAACCTAAATGGTGGTGTAGTGCAAGATCGTACGATTTATGAAGATGTAGAAATTTTTGCTCGCAATCTTCATGAGATGGGTCGAATGGATGATCGTGACTGGAAAAACTATCGCAATTTATTCAATATCATGACGGATTATTTAAGAAAACCTGATTTGATCATTTATTTAAGAGCGTCAACCGATACACTGCAGACACGGATTCATTTTAGGGGTCGAGATTATGAGAGTTCTATAGATCCAGAATATTTACATCAACTTAATATAGCCTATGATCGATGGATTAAGGATATTAAAGGAATCCCCGTTTTAAAAGTTGAAACAGATCAATTCAACATATTTGAAAATTCAAAACAGTTTACTTCTATATTAGAAGATGTGAAACATATGATCCAATCACCTTAATTTTGTTTCCCTTTCTGGGCCCATAGCTCAACGGTTAGAGCACCGCACTCATAATGCGTAGGTTCGGGGTTCGAATCCCTGTGGGCCCACTTTTTATTTGTAAATTCAAATATGTGTGGCCGGAAGACACTCACCCGTGATGTGCAGTCTATCATTGAAGAAATGGCCATCGAAGAATGGCAGGATGCAGATCTATACACACCCAGTTTTAATATTGCCCCAACTCAATCTACTCCAATTATGATCGATCATATGGGTCGACACGTGAAACCAATGAAATGGGGCTTGATTCCCAACTGGGCCAAGGATGAATCGATAGGATCAAAACTGATTAATGCACGCTCTGAAACGCTTCTCGAAAAACCGTCTTTTCAGAATCTAGTACCTCAAAAAAGGTGTGTTGTAATTACAGATGGCTATTATGAATGGAAAAAGCCGTCGAGAAAATCGATTCCATATTATATTCATCATCCAGGTAATAAACTGCTTCCCATAGCGGGCCTTTGGGATGCATGGGAAAACCCTTTAGGTAAAAAGATTTTCAGCTATACAGTAATCACAACAACTCCTACGCCTATTATTAAAAATATCCACCACCGCATGCCCGTTATATTAAAACCGGAGGATATTAATCCTTGGCTTCAGGTGCACAATACATCAATTCCCGATGTAATGAGCTTGTTAATACCATACCCGGATGAACTTAAATTTTTTGAAGTATCAAGTCTAGTCAATTCACCAACAAATAATCGTAAAGAATGTATCTTGCCGTTAAATAATTCTAATAATTTAACTCTGTTCTAAATGCTTTATAAAATTTGCATTAATGGTGATTTTCTGCTTGCCGTTTATAGAAGATTAAAACCAATTTTCATTCAATCTTAAAGCTATAAATAAATGAGTTACTGCACATTTAAATCTGACATTATTGAAGTGGGTTCATTTTTCGATTAATCCTTTCAATGAAAAACCTCAAAATCAAAATTTTTGAAAACAATTATAAAATAAAATCAAGGAGAGCGACATGAGAAAATTCTCACAAGTTCTAACGTTGGTCCTTCTACCTGTATTTGTGATAGCCCAGCACACTGTGTCGGGTACAGTCACGGATGCAGCCACAGGTGATGCCCTTCCCGGCGCTAATGTGGTCTTAGTTGGAACAAACATGGGAGCTGCAGCGGCATCAGATGGGTCGTATACGGTTACAAATGTTCCTGCAGGTTCATACACAATTACTGCTTCTGTAATCGGTTATGCCGATGCTAGTCAAAGCGTAGATGTAAGTGGTGATGTTACAGCGAATTTTTCATTAGAAACCTCTGCCCTGGAGCTTTCTGCTTTGGAAGTTTTGGCTTCCCGGGCCGGTGAAAAAACACCTGTAGCATATACTAATATAAGTAAAGCGGAAGTGGAAGCCCGTCTTGGCTCGCAGGACATTCCTATGGCTCTTAATACAACCCCGAGTGTATATGCAACACAACAAGGTGGTGGGGCCGGAGATGCCCGGATTAATGTTCGCGGGTTTAACCAGCGAAACATTGCCGTAATGATTAATGGTGTACCGCAAAATGATATGGAAAACGGATGGGTCTACTGGTCCAACTGGGACGGTGTTGGCGATGCCACATCTTCCATCCAGATGCAGCGCGGTCTTTCTGCTGTAAACCTAGCTACCCCTTCCATTGGCGGAACCATGAATATTATTACAGATCCAACTTCTATGCAGCGCGGCGGAAAAGTCAAACAGGAACTTGGTGATGGCAGTTTCCTAAAAACTACTGTGAATTTGAATACGGGTTTAATAATGAATGATAAAGTGGCTTTAAGTGGTACAATTGTACGTAAAACGGGAGATGGAATTATTGGTGGAAATTGGACGGATGCCTGGGCATATTATTTTGGTGCCAGCTATGCAGCCAATGAAACAAATCGCTTCGAGCTTTACGCCGTTGGCGCCCCCCAACGTCATGGACAGAATTTATATAAACAGAATGCTGCAGTCTATGATCCGGATTTCGCTAAAGGTATGGATGGATATGATGAGGAAGCTATTTGGAATGGCCAAAGTTATCCAAATTCAAAGGGTGAATTCACTGCGCCTGAAACCAGCCATACAAAAGACCGTCGGTTGTTCAGTCAAAACTGGTCACCGATCAATTCTAGTTATAAAGGAAAACAATACTGGTATATGTATGGTGCTAAGGAAACAGATCGTCATGATCCGAATTTCTTAAATGAACGGGAAAACTTTTTTCATAAACCACTTGTAAACCTGAACTGGTTTTTAACCCTAGATGATAAGACAAGATTATCAACTATTCTTTACTGGTCAGGTGGTTCCGGTGGCGGTACAGGGACCTATGGTAAAATTGTTACCCGTGATGCAGCAGGTAAAAGTGATACAGATAGTGGGCATAAATTTTACTATGGCCCATCTCCTTGGACCCGTGATTGGAATAAACAGGTTGAGATCAACAGTTCATCTGCAACCAGTTATTACTTTCAGAAATCGACCTTGTCCAGAAAAGCCGGTGAATCTATTGGTATATTGAGAAATAGTATCAATAGACAAAGTACACTTGGTGCAATATCCAAGTTAAACTATGTGATGAACGATGCTTTGGAACTGCAATTTGGTGTTGACTGGAGAACAGCAGGCATTGAACATGCCCGTGAAGTTCGTGACCTTTTAGGTGGGGATTTCTTTATTAATTATGCAGATGATAACTATCCAAATGGGCGCGAAAGGAAACTTGGCGATATTATTGCTTACCACAATGAAACGACTGTGGATTGGCTCGGTTTCTATGCGCAGGGCAGTTACACCCAAGGTCCAATAAATGCCTATGGCATGATTGGCCAATCTAGCATTTCCTATTCTTATCAAGACCACTTTACCATAAACGATAAAAAGATTGAAGCTGATGCGATTGGTGCCATGCAGGTTAAAGGCGGTATCATGTATGATATGAGTGATAACATGAGCCTATATGCAAACTATGGTGTTGTGGAAAAACCGCCTATTATGGATAATGTGATCTATTTTGATGGAACCGTCGCCAGTGATCCAATGAATGAAACATTTAATAGTTATGAAGGCGGCGTCAATTATGGTAGCGAAAAAATAAGCGCTAAGGTCAGCTATTTTAATACACAGTGGAATGATAGAAACCAGACTAAATCTGTGACCACGGGACAGGGCTCTAGCGGTGATACGGATGTTATTTTTCTCACTGGTGTAGATCAAAGCCACACAGGTCTAGAGGTTGAAGTATCAGCCCAGCCTATGAAGATGCTTAAGCTTGATTATTCTGCTTCTTTTGGTACCTACAAGTTTTCTGGAGATGCGGAAGGCAATTATCAGGAATACACTCCAACTGGCACAAAACAAACACATTATACATATGCACTTGATGGTTTGTATGTGGGTGATATGCCACAAACTGGTATGAGTTTTAGTGCTACGCTGACTCCGATCAAAGGGTTATATGTTCAAGGTACAATGTGGAGCTATGACAAGAACTATGCTGACTGGAGTCCAGCCGCGCGTGAAGTAAAAGGTAGTTCGACGGACAGAGTGCAGGTGTGGGAGGCCCCAGGTTACAATAGAATGGACCTGCATGCCTATTACAACCTTCCTATGTCAATTGCTGGTGTAAACATGCAGGCATTTCTCCATGTGTTTAACCTGACAGATGCTGTATATATCCAGGATGCTGTTGATAACAGCCAGTACAATGCCTGGGATAGCGATCATGATGCTGACAGTGCTGAGGTTTTCTTTGGTAGACCCAGATACATGAACATGGGTCTAACATTTAGGTTCTAATTCAAATCAATTAGATTCTTAAGTACTCCTTATAAAAAAAGCCCCGATTTTTTCGGGGCTTTTTGATTATATCCAACTGTAATTGCGAATCTTGCTTTAAAATGGCTTTATGTTTCGTCTAAAGATGCATATTGCTGCCAAAATCGCACCGCTTCAGCCCATTCTTCGGAAGAATAATGTGCCTTTGTACCACCAGGAAGTTCCAATTGGTTGCGCATCATGGTAACCGGGCCCATAGGCAGTTTGTCAACTCCTTCGGGTATGGAATTGATGCTAATCAGTTCCCATTCAGCATCAGTGGAATGTTCATCATTTTCAACCAATACATCATGGCGGTATACAATATATTCAATTCGCCTGGCTTTTAAAGGTATGCCAGATTTTGCTCGTGTTTGAATATAAAACTCCTCATTTGAACGTCGTTGAACTAATTTAGATAGCAATTCAGTATTTTCGTCCAGCTTTACAAAAGGACATACGAATTGATAAGTTAATTCAACACTTCCCTCAACAATTCGGACACCATCTCGGTATCCTTCTTTGAAATGTCCATTGGCCATTTGTTTTTCAGCATCCTGAGCGACTTCTTCAAAGGTCAGAGAATCTGAATAAGTTTTTCCCGTTCCTTTAGTTTGTCGGCGGACAAATTCGTTTACAGCAACTTTCATCGTTTCCAGGGATATAGTTTTTTATTCCAGTTTAATGCTTTGTATTTTTTTAATATTTTCATTGTTTCCTCAACCGGCAACGCTTCGCTGGTACCGTATTTACTCGAAACTGTTTCTGCCATAAAAAGTGAATTAATAATCGCTTCTTCAGTAGCCTCCACAGTGGCCATAAATAAGCCATTCATAGCACGGTTTTTTAATTCTGTCCGATCTACAGTTAATTCACCTGATTCAGTTGATTTAAAAGTAGAAAAAATAATGGCATAATCACCGCTGCCATTAGATGAATAGGCGCCAACCCGACCGAAAGCGTGATTCACTCGTTTGGCTATCCGTTTTAGATTGCGGTTAGATAGGGGTGCATCAGTGGCAATCACGATCATACATGACCCTTCATCTTCATCATAAGGGATACTGGAAGAAAAGGGAGATATTTTAAGTTCCCGCCCTACTGGTGCGCCATTTATCATGAGTGACCCGCCAAAATTAGTTTGTACAAGTACACCTACCGTATATCCGCCTGCTTCCGGCGATAACACTCTTGACGAAGTACCAATTCCACCTTTAAAACCAAGGGCTCGAGTTCCTGTCCCAGCACCTACTGCTCCTTCCAAAACAGGACCGGATTTTGCATTTTTTGTAGCGGTAAAAACATGTTCTTTTTTTATATGTCGACCTCGAATATCATTCAATCTACCATCGTTAGTCTCACCCACCACGGGGTTAACAGATCGTATTTCAGGATTTTTTGAAATCATATAATCCACAATTGCATTAGCGACTAAAAAAATATTTAAGGTATTTGTTAATCCTATCGGTGTTTCGATAGTTCCCAATTCTTCAACCTGGGTAAAGCCCAAGGCCTTCCCAAAACCATTGGTGACATAAACAGCGCCCATCACTTTTTCTTCAAAAAGATTTCCGCCGTGTGGTTTAATGATAGTAACCCCTGTCCGGACACTATCTCCAAGAATTAAGGTTTCATGGCCAACGAGTACCCCTTTTACATCAGTGATTGCATTCCATTTCCCGGTTTTGAATAGGCCAATTTCTAGGCCCATATCCCTGGGACGAGTTTTTTGCCCAAACAAAGCTGAAAGAATCAGCAGCATAATTAGACTGTATTTTGAAATACTCATTAATAAAGGTACAAATCTATAAAAAGCTAGACTAATAACTCCGAAATCGGTAAACATGGTTCCAAGAACGAAAAAATCTTCATAAATAAGCTTAATTTTTTATAAGATTTTCTTTTTTATTGGGTTTCTATGCCATCATCCATATATATACAAGCCAAATAGAAAACAATTGGTGCAACTACCCAAACCAACTGCGGAATAAGCGTAAAACCAACAGTAGTAGCAGATCCTAGTAGCGGAGGGATGATAACCGGGTTCCAAGGCAAGGGTTCATAAACCCAGACACGGCCATTAAATAAATATTCTACCAGTAATTCTTGAAATATTCCCCAGGAAAGCATTATCCCCAATTCATTCCAACTAAATTTTAGAAAACGGGCACTTTCTACAAATTTATTACATAGCAGAACACCTACCATGAATATCCCGCCATCCCATATCGAATGGCTGAGTTTTCTTGGCCATCCATCCAGGCCAAATGGCCAATCTTTTACGGAATGAAGAAAATCGGAGCCTAAAAAAAGAAAAGTAAATTCCCAAGTTGAACCGATCAAACAGCCAATCCAGAAAAGTCTGTAATAGAAAAATGATATATTACCTTTTCTGTATGCCAGCGTAAAGCTAATAACTAAAATTGAAGCGACAGAAAAATCACCAATGAGAAAAAAATAATCTAGGAATGTCAAATCAAGTCCAGTTGAGAAAAAATAATCTGCTGTAGATATTATCTGAAAACTCTTCATGAAACCTTTCATTGGATTGACTTATTTGTGTATAAACAAAATTCATAGTGGGCGATGAGGGATTTGAACCCCCGACTTCTACGATGTGAACGTAGCGCTCTAACCAACTGAGCTAATCGCCCTTTAAAGGTTGTCCCATGCCACTAAAGGCCTGCAAATTTAACTTTGTGTTTTAGGGTAAACAATGGTGTCTACAGAAATAGTAATTAAGAATTTTGAAATTGTAAATGAGTTATTACTGGTATCTTTTTCGGATAACAGTGAAGCGATTGTAAATCTAAAAACCTTAAGAGAACGCTGTCCCTGCGCTTCTTGTGCCGGGGAAACAGATGCCTTGGGCAATTTATATAAGGGTCCGGAACAGAAATTAATAGGATCTAGTTATCAAATTAGCGTGATTCAGCCAGTAGGTTATTATGGTCTGCGTCCGTTTTGGAAAGATGGTCATAACACCGGAATTATTACGGGTGAACTGCTTAAAGAACTATCGGATTAAACTATATGTTTGATATTGTTATCATTGGTGCTGGTATCGTGGGTTTAGCAATTGCACGCTCAATCGGAGAAACCACAAATAAATCGGTATTGGTAATTGAAAAGGAGGAATCCTTTGGCCGTGGTATCTCCAGCCGAAACAGTGAGGTGATTCATTCTGGTGTTTATTATAAGCCAGGTTCACTCAAGGCTAAATATTGTAGGATTGGCAGAGATATGGTTTATGATTTTTGTGAAAAAAATGATATTTGGTATAACCGCTGTGGAAAGCTGGTTGTAGGTAGGTATCATCAATCAGAAGAACTGAATACGCTATACAAAAATGCAAAGGAAAATGACGTTCCTGAAATACAGATTATTGATAAAAAAGAGATCAATAATCTCGAACCAAATATTCAAGCTGATATTGCTCTACATGTGGGATGTACTGGAATTATTTCCACTCATGATCTCATGGCACAATTCTATAAAATTTCCAAAGAAAATGACCATGATTACCTGTTTAAATCCCAGATTATAGATGTTCGGCAAGTAGACAGTGGCTATGAGCTGAATATTGAAAATGCACGGGGCGAGGTTGAAAAAACCATTTCTCAGTGGGTGATTAACGCTGCTGGGTTAGAAAGTGATTTGATTGCCCATATGGTGGATGAAAATTTTCCTTCTCTACGGTATTCAAAAGGATGTTACTATAAATTATCGTCCAAGTGGCGTGGAGCCTTTAAGCATTTGGTATATCCACTGCCGGATGAAAAGCATGGTTCATTAGGAATACACCTTAGTTTCGATAAAACTCAAATGATGCGATTAGGGCCCAGCGCCGATTGGATGGATGGAAAAGAAGAAAACTACGATGTCGAAGAATATTTGCTTGATCAGTTCTATTCAGAAGGATGTCAATATATACGTGGGTTAGAAAAAGAAGATTTATCGCCTGACTATGCTGGTATTCGTCCCAAAATATGGATGGATGAAAATCCCATGCCAGATTTTTATATATCCCATGAACAAGAAAAGGGATTCCCGGGATGGATAAATTTAATTGGGATAGAATCTCCAGGGCTGACTTCAGCCATTGCTATCGGAAAAGATATAGCTTCCTGGATTAGATAAAATTCAGTTGCCGCCAGGCCTCATAAACAATAATAGAAACTGCATTGGCCAGATTAATGCTCCGACCTGCTGATTTCATAGGGATTGTTATAGAATCATATTGATCAATAATTTTTTGAGGTAGGCCTGTGGTCTCGGGGCCAAAAATAAAAACATCCCCTTTTTCATAGTTTAAGTCAGAATACAATTTTTTACCCTTGGTTGATATAGAATAAACTGAACGACAATTTATTTTATTAAGACAGGTATCCAAATCTGGCCAAAGGTTATAATCTGTTTTTTTTATATAATCCAACCCTGCCCGGCGTAGTGATTTTTCATTAATAGAGAATCCTAGAGGTTCAATAAGGTGTAGATGAAAACCAGTATTGACCATAAGCCGAATGATATTGCCGGTGTTTGGGGGAATTTTAGGTTTATAGAGAATAATGTGTAACAATTATAATGAATTTATATTAAAACTGAATAATATTCTTTATACCATTTTATAAATTTTGGTATTCTTTTATTAATTGTTGTAATAGGTTTATAGCTTAATTTTTCAGTTGATTTTTTTATATCAGCTAAACTTTCCTTGCGAAACAATTGTAGCTACTTTTTTGTCAATTTCTTCTGGATTTCCTAAATAATAATGTTTAGTTGGATTTAGTTTATTATCCAACTCATAAACTAATGGAATTCCAGTAGGAATATTTAACCCAACAATTTCTTCATCGGAAATTTTATCCAAATATTTTACCAAAGCACGAAGAGAATTCCCATGAGCAACAATTAATACCTTTTTCCCCGATTGAATAGATGGTGCTATAGTATCATGCCAGTATGGAAGAAATCGCTCAACTGTATCTTTTAGACATTCTGAGGCGGGCAGTTCATTTTCGGTTAAATTACTGTAGCGATCATCAAACCGTGGATGCCGTTCATCATCTAATTCTAAAGGCGGCGGCTGTGTACTATAACTGCGCCGCCAGATCAATACCTGCTCATCCCCGTATTTTTGTGCGGTCTCTGCTTTGTTCAGTCCCTGGAGGGCGCCGTAATGGCGTTCATTGAGCCGCCAGTTATATTTAATAGAAATATCACTGAGCCCCATTTTACTGAGACAGATATCCATTGTTTGAATGACCCGTTTCAGTACTGAAGTATAAACCAGGTTAAAGTTGAAACCGCCCTCTTTCAGGATTTTCCCGGATGACTTTGCTTCCCGGATTCCTTTATCCGTAAGGTCAACATCCGTCCATCCCGTGAACCGATTTTCTAAATTCCACTGGCTCTCACCATGCCTGAGTAAAACTAAAATATGTTTTTTCAATGACTAATTCCTTATTTTAATAATTATTGAATTTTCCTCCTTTTACGAGGAGAGGATTACAGGGGTGGTGGTAATAATGTAAAATATGATGTCAGTTAACGATCATCAAGACTGCAAACCAAGTCTCTCTTGTTCATAATTTTCTGATTGAATTTTTCTCCACCAATTTTCATTATCTAAATACCACTGAATCGTCTTCCTAATGCCCGTTTCAAAGGTCTCTTTTGGCACCCACCCAAGTTCACCCTTGATCTTAGATGCATCAATGGCATAGCGAAAATCATGCCCTGGGCGATCCGTAACATAATTGATTAGTTCAGTATATGAACCACCATTTGATCTGGGCTTCATTTCATCGAGGATGGAACAAATAGTATTTACTATATCAATATTCTTGATCTCATTATTACCGCCAATATTGTACGTTTCGCCAAGGGCGCCTTTTTGGAGGACAGAATAAATGGCGTGACAATGATCTTCAACAAATAGCCAGTCTCTTACATTTAGACCTTCACCATAAACAGGAAGCGGTTTTTCTTCTATACAGTTGGCAATCATAAGGGGAATCAGTTTTTCATGGAATTGATATGGGCCGTAATTATTGGAGCAGTTGGTAATTAAAGCCGGAAATCCGTAGGTGCGTGTCCAGGCTCGAACAAGGTGATCGGAACCGGCCTTTGACGCTGAATAAGGCGAACTGGGGTCATAAGGGGTGGTTTCCGTAAAGAACCCCTCATATCCAAGTGAACCAAACACCTCATCCGTACTAACATGCAAAAATCGAAAGTTCCCAACTTCTGGCTTTTGACTTCTGGCTTCGAGGTAGTTCCGAGAAACATTGAGTAATGTTGCCGTGCCAACAATATTAGTATTCACAAACTCCAAGGGGCCATCAATTGACCGGTCCACATGAGACTCGGCAGCGAAGTGAACGATAGCATGGGGCTGAAAGTCAGAAATAGTACTGAAAACGAAATCAGCATCACAAATATCCCCCTGGACAAATTCATAATTTTGATGACTGTTAATAGATGCGAGGTTTTCGGGATTTCCCGCATAGGTGAGTTTATCCAGATTAAGAATTGTATTCTGGGTTGTATTGATTTGCTGAAGAACAAAATTGCTCCCGATAAATCCACATCCTCCGGTAACCAGTATTTTCATTGTTTTCCTTTTGCTATTAACCGTTTAGCTTTCCCCCATATGGGGGAAACTACAAAGGGGGTAAATATAGTTTAATTGTTTAATATAATATGTTTCAAAACCCACTCGATATATCAATACAAAATTAAACAGAATTTCGTTCCATCTATAATTGAAATATATAATCAGCGATTTTTAATGGAAAAATTAATTTTTGCGGATCTTCGCGATCTTATCGTCTAATTTTATTAACATAAAGTTTATAAAAATAGTGTTGTTTCTATATATTTGTGTATCTTAAGCTTTCATTCGAGGACATTATTAATAATCAAAATATGCGGAAAAGTGATTCATATAACATCCACGATTTCGATGGGCACTGTATTTTCGTCGTTGGTGTACACTAATATCTTGATTATTTCTCTCCTTAACGTAGAAAAAAAATAACGATCCACGGACGTATGCCTGTCCAGTGGAATACATATTAACATATAAAACCTGCCTCGCGCAGTTCCAATAATGGGACTGACGGGGCGGAGCCATGAAAAAAGGTATGAATTCACAGCAAATAATCTTATTTTCCTCATATTGAGGCGGAAATCATGATAAACAAATATAAACAAATTGTGTATGTCCTCTTCGTGAATGCCTTTGCATTCGGGTATGGCCAGTCCATCCAGGAATTACAAAATCTTAAGTCGGAATATGAGAAGGCTCTGAAGGGTCAGAAACAGTTACAGCTCCCAACGGGTATAGATGATGGAGTTGATCCCGAAACCGGATTACCCCGGCGGGCCCAAATTTTACCATATGAACCGGTAAAACTTGAAGAAGATTCGGACTTAAAACATTTCGGATATGACTTCTTCACCCGCAGAGATACAGTTGCATTTTGGGAGAACCTTCCCACTCCCGCCAATTATTTATTAGGCCCCGGTGACGAATTGGTTATTTCGCTCTGGGGTGAAACTCAACTGCGTGAAACACATACAATTTCTCGCGAGGGCAAAATCTATGATGAAAAAGTCGGTCTCCTAAATTTAATTGGGAAATCAATAAGCGAAGCCCGTGAATATCTGCATGATCAATATTCCCGCATATATGCCACATTGAAAGGGAAAAAAGCCACGACATTTATTGATGTCTCTTTAGGGGAGCTTCGATCTATTAATGTGAATTTTGTGGGACAGGTAAAATACCCCGGGGTATATCCTGTTCATCCTTTTTCAACCGTAATTACTGGCCTTATTCAGGCCGGAGCTGTTGATACAACAGGATCATTGCGTAACATAAAGATAAAGCGCGATGGATTAACCGAAGAAACCGTTGATCTTTATAATTATTTCAGAAATGGTGAAGTTTCGTCGAATATTCAATTAAGAGATCAGGATATCGTGGTTATCCCGCCCCGATCATCAGTGGTAGAAATTGATAGCGCCGTTGTTAATCCCGGGATTTATGAATCCATTCCTGGAGAAACAATTTATGATCTGATCCAACATGCCGGTGGAAAAAGGCATGATGGGTCCGAAACGGTGGGCATTCATAAGATTAAGTCAGAGTCCGAAAGAACCAATGGCCTGTCCAACGAAGCCTATTATGTGGATTTTGAAAGCACAAAGTTAATTCCAGCTGATAATGTGGATCGTATAGCCGTCCGCTATTTATTTAAAGAAAACCAGTTGGTGGAAATTATAGGCCAGGTGAAGGTTCCCGGAGCCTATCATTATTATAAAGGTATGACGTTGAAACGTTTACTCGCTTTGGGTGGTGGTTTTGAGGATTCCACATATTGGAAATCCGTATATCACGATCAGGCAGAAATCATTCGCCGAAATCCGGATTCACGTTATGAAAATGTCATCAAAGTGAATTTGGTCGATATTTACAATGGGAATGAAAAAAAAGATATCCTACTCCAAAACTTGGACCGAGTAGTCGTCCATGCCAATTTGAATTATTTTGAAAAAGAAAATATTCAGATATTAGGTGAAGTAAAAGTCCCCGGTTCTTATCCATTGGTTTCAGATAATGAAACGCTTCAGTCAGTTATAAACCGTGCGGGGAGTCTCACATCGAAGGCCTTAAAAAATGGTATTTCTATTTACAGAAATAAAAAATACTTTGAAGTAACGTCGGCCCAAGTATCATTATTCTCAGATGGTACAGATGGTATAGGTGATAAAGTGCGTGTGGCGTGGCAAAATGAAAGTATAACACTCATGCCGGGTGACAGTGTGGTGGTGAAAGTAAGTACAGGAACAGTTAATGTTTCCGGGCAGGTATATAACCCGGGGTTAATTGAATATAATAGAGGAAAATCCCTAAGACGTTATATCAATGCCGCCGGCGGGATAACGGAAACGGGAAATAGAAAAAGTATTATTGTGGTATATGCCAATGGAGTGGTGAGCCCTAACGTATGGTATATGACCCCAAAAATTGAAGATGGCGCCACCATTATAGTGAACCAGAAAGAATTGACAGAGCCCTTTGACCCAACCGAATTTGCCAATACAACATTATCGTTGCTGTCTTCTCTTGTGACAATATTAGTCCTCTCACGGCAACTTTGATGCGTAACGAGTAATAATTGAGCACTCATTTAGATTTAGATGTTTAGAAAAAATCAATAAAGATATGAATAAATTAGTTATTAATTATTATTTACCCGTAACAAGTATCTCGTTGCTTGTTACTCGTTACCCCTCACTGTTCACTATCTAATGAACTTCAGTGAATTAGAACAACTCATGTCCTCCCGCGGCATCACCTCCCTGGCGGAAATCGCCCGAACCTTTAACTCAACACCCCAAGCGGTTTCCAACTGGAAATCCCGCAACCAGGTTCCCCACCACATCATTGCCACCCTAAACAAAACCACACCGCCCGCTGACAGCCCCCAAACATCCGCTCAACCCCAGGGCCAACAATTCACTCCTCACTCCTCACCATTCACTATGGAAGAGGATAGGATTTCATTATCCGACATCATCCTCACCATGGCCGAGCAGCTCAAGATCATTGTTTTAACAACCTTCATTTCTGTTTTCCTCACATTCACTTATGTCCAATTTATTCAAACACCCCAATACGTCAGCTGGGCCACGGTACTTCTGCCTTCAGGCGGTGGTGGCAACTTAGGAGTAGGAGGCCTTGCAGGTTTGGCCTCTCAATTTGGTGTTAATGTACCTACAGGTGCATCCGCAGATCTTTCAAGTCCTTCTTTATTCCCTGAATTATTAAGCAGCCGTACTTTTGCCGAAAAAATTCTTGAAAAAAAGTTTTATACAAAAGAATTTGGAAAAGAATTATCTCTTTTAGCTATTTTGACTCATGGTAACAAGCCTCCGAAAGTGGGAAAAGACACATTAGTTACACAAGCATTAGGCTCTTTGGGAAAAATTTTAGAATTTGACGAAGCTCCTTCCAGCACATTCAACGTGATAAGAGTCACCACATCTGAACCTGTGTTTGCAAAAGAATTGGCAGAAGTAGTTCTTTCGGAATTAGAGGCCTTAAATCGGTTTTACAAAAGCCAGACCGTCAATGAAAAAACCGATTTTATTGAAGAGCGGATTGCCACCGTGAAGGATGACCTGGAAGCTTCCGAGCAGGCCCTCAAAGCTTTCAAAGAACAGAACCGACAGATTTCATCCCCGGCCCTGCAATTGGACCAAGAACGACTGGCCCGGGACGTGGAAATTCAGAAAGGCGTATTTCTGACCCTGAAGCAACAGTTAGAATTAGCCAAGATCGAAGAAGTCCAGGAAGCGTCTATTGTGCAGGTATTGGATAAACCTCAAATAGCATTGGGGCCGTCCAATAAAAATTTAAAATTGAGTGTATTGATTGCGGGGATCTTGGGCCTTGGTTTAGGGATCATGCTAGGTTTTTTCCGCTCCTATGCAGATAATTCTGATATGGGTGAACGGAAAAAAATCCGCCGCATAAAACACTTTTTAAAGAAAAAAATTAAGGATCTTATTTTAGATCGCCGCGTATCCGGGATTGTTAGCGTTTTACTTCTCATGGGTTTGCCCTATTACCTAGGTTATAAATCAAAGAACCCGGTCTTTTTCGGAATGTATTCAGCTAAAATGATGTTGGTTAACACCGTTTATGTCTTGGGGCTTCTTTTTTCTGCCGGATTATTTATTTACTTTTTCCGTAAAAAATCTTAATTATTAATTCAATTAAGTTGGTTTCAAAATGAGCGCGCCAAAATCATCAATCACTAATATAACATCCCAAAACTTGTCTGGCGTAGCAATTGATAAATTGCGAAGCCGGATCCACAATCAAGAATCAAAAATCGGCATTATTGGATTAGGATATGTGGGTTTGCCATTAGCCATTGAATTTAGCAAACAATACCCCACAGTTGGATTTGATAAGAATAAAGATCGGATAAACCAACTAAAGAATGGCGTAGATAAAACAATAGAAGTTTCGGAAAAAGATTTAAAATCTGCCAAACTCACATATTCTACGAAATCAAAAGACATTGCTAACTGTAATGTGTACATCGTTACGGTCCCTACACCTGTTAATAAATTCAATAATCCCGATATGTCGCCTCTTGGATCTGCCAGTACTACAGTCGGGAAAGTATTAAATAAAAGTGATGTGGTTATTTATGAATCTACAGTGTATCCCGGCGCTACAGAGGAATTTTGTGTCCCAATATTAGAACAGGTATCAGGCTTAGCGTACAATACTGATTTTTTCTGTGGTTATAGCCCGGAACGTATCAATCCCGGAGATAAGGAACACACCTTAACCACTATTAAAAAAATAATATCCGGTTCAAATAGAGAAACAACTGATTTTACTGATGAACTTTATAAAAGTATTATCCCTGCTGGAACCCACAAGGCATCATCTATTGCAGTGGCTGAAGCAGCCAAAGTAATTGAAAATATTCAACGTGATGTCAATATTGCCTTGATCAATGAACTGTCCCTGATATTTAACAAGTTAAATATAGATACAAATGAAGTATTGGAGGCGGCTGGCTCCAAATGGAATTTTTTACCATTCCGCCCAGGCCTGGTAGGCGGGCACTGCATTGGAGTGGATCCATATTATTTGACACATAAAGCCACAGAGATTGGTTACCACCCGGAAATTATTCTGGCCGGTAGGCGGATCAATGAAAGTATGGGCAAGTTTATTGCTGGTTGCACAATTACAGAAATGGCTAAAGCAAAAATTAACCCTGTGGGTGCAAAAATTGCTGTTTTTGGACTTACCTTTAAGGAAAACTGCCCGGATCTGCGCAATACAAAAGTACCAGACATCATTAAGCATCTTCAAACCCGTGGCTGTAAAATATTGGTATCTGACCCTTATGCTGATGCTGATGAATCTAAATATTATTACAATATTGATTTATTGGATAAGGATCAAATTTCAAACTGCGATGCAGTCGTTGTTGCCGTTGCTCATGATGAATACAAGGCAATAACTAAAGAAAATTGGCAAAAAATAATCAAAAACAAAGGTGTTTTCATCGATGTGAAATCAATGTTCTCAAGAGATTTCTTTTCCGGTACAAACATAACCCAATGGCGACTTTGATTGTGACTTGCGACTTGTAACGCGTGACTCGGCAATGAAATCACATAAAGATTAGGGCATATTAAAAATAACAAGTCTATTATGAGTAGCCTCACCGACATTCGTCGATTGTTTCAAGGTTTAATTCCTTACTTAAATAATAAATAACCCGTGTTACAGTCCACAAATATTTCACTTCTAGCCCGTAACGTTTTACGCGTTACGGGCTACATGTTACTTGTTACATTTTACGCATCTCTAATCACGGTTTTCACGCCGTGAAAATATTGGTTACAGGTGCAGCTGGTTTCATAGGCTTTCACCTATCTAAATCTCTCCTCGATGATGATTGCAAAGTATTAGGCATAGATAATCTTAACGATTACTATGATCCTGAGTTAAAAAATAAACGTCTTAACCAGTTAAAACAATACCAAAATTTCAAATTTGAAAATATTGATATTGTAGATATGGTATCTCTTTCTCAATCGTTTCAATCCTTTAATCCGAATAAGGTGGTAAATCTTGCTGCTCAAGCGGGTGTTCGGTATAGTATTGAAAATCCATTCGTTTACATGAATTCGAATCTCTTGGGTTTTCTCAACATTATAGAATTATGCAGGCACAATGGAGTTGATGGATTAATTTATGCATCTAGCTCCTCTGTTTACGGATCCAATGAGGAAAGCCCATTTAATGTTAAAGATAGGGTAGATAAACCAATATCATTATATGGAGTTACCAAACGCGCTAATGAACTTATAGCATATTCTTATTCCCATCTTTATGGTCTGAACACTACAGGCCTACGTTATTTTACAGTCTATGGTCCATGGGGGCGTCCCGATATGGCCATGTATATTTTTACTAAAAAAATATTAGAAAGAAAACCAATTCCAGTTTTTAATAATGGTAATATGAAACGTGATTTTACGTATATAGATGACATTGTTTTAGGTACAAAAGCAGCAATAAATAATAATTTTAAATGTGAAATATTTAATCTGGGTAATAACCGCAGTGAAAGATTAATGGATATGATTGGTTTGATAGAAAAAGAGTTAAACAAAAAAGCGATCATTGATTTTCAACCTATGCAGCCGGGGGATGTACCAGAAAGTTTTGCAGATATTAGCCACTCTGAACATTTATTAGGTTTTAATCCAAAAACAAATATTAATAAGGGTATTAGAAAATTCATTAAATGGTATAAAAATTATTATCATATTGATTAATATTAATCCAGGTTTAAGATTTAATTTAGGTAGATAAATATAAAACCTGATGAAAGTAAACAAATGTTTATGGAATTTGTTATGAGAAAAAAATTATTGGGGTGGTGAAAAGATAATGAAAGCAGATCAAAGGGAAAATTTGCGCTATGAAAATGGTGTAAGATGTGAGATTAATTCCGAAGAAATAATACTACTTGATTTTTTGGATAAATATTCTAAATCTAATTTTAGATTACTTGATGTTGGCTGTGGGACGGGAGATATTTCTCTAGAAATAGAAAAAAAAGGACTTAAAGTTACTGGAATTGATTTTTCACCCATTGCTGTGGATATTGCTAAAAATAATGGATTAAACTGTATTCTAGCAGATGTAGATGAAGGTATACCTTTTGAGGATAATAGTTTTGATTTAGTTTGGGCTGGTGATTTAATTGAACATGTTTTTGATCCAATTTTTGTATTTAAAGAAATGAGTAGAGTAATTTTTCCAAATGGATATTTATTTATTACCGTTCCAAATGATTTGCATATTGTTAATAGATTAAGGGTGTTATTTGGCAAATCTTATCAAGAGCCCGTATTGAAAAAATATGGACAGTATAAGCATCATACTTTTTTTTCAAAAGCTTTACTTAAATATATGCTAAAAATTAATTCTTTTGAGATTAAAGAGATGGTCTACAAATGTAGAATTCCATATATAAAAAATAAATTTATTTTAAGGAATATTGGTTCATCATTAATTACTGATACAATGATACTCGTTGCTAAACGTAAATAAAAAGAGTTAATTAATTTTATGAAAAATCTGTCAATGATTTATTATGATGGTTTCCCAGTTTATCGTACTAAACGATATGCAAGAAAAATCATCCAAACAAAGAGCCATCAGTAAACCCCACGGTATATA
>Ga0315336_1000537_pt1 | contig 99903 bp, 104 predicted proteins | sample ASW5metaG_FD_204512 | JGI IMG/M metagenome (GOLD analysis project Ga0315336, IMG submission 204512) | Ammonia-oxidizing marine archaeal communities from Monterey Bay, California, United States - ASW #5 | ecosystem: Environmental > Aquatic > Marine > Intertidal zone | place: USA: California...
ATAATTTCGGATCAGAGCCCGCCTGCTTTGGGCTGGCAAGGCGCCGTGAGGAGTCGCAGCACAAGTGGTCTTTGGCCGTTGTTGCGGCTCTAGGAAAGGTACCCGACCTGTCCGGCGAGCCGCGCCTAGTCCAAAAACCACTTGTACTGCGCTGATCCGCAATTATTCAGTTGATGGAGTACTAGCGCCTATCTATGCTTGTCGCTCGTCTTTAGAGTACAAAACTGATGAAGAGCGTACCCACATACTGCCGTATCTGCGAACCCCAATGCGCAATGATCGCCCAGGTCGACGAGGCACGCCAGCAAGTCATCAAACTCATGCCGGACAAGAATCACCCCGTGCATAAAGGCTTTGCCTGCCACAAAGGCTTGAATTTTGTCGAACTGCATGAAGACTCAGATCGTAACAACTTCCCCCAAGTCCGTAGCAACAGCAAACAGGCGGCGTTGGGAGAGTTTGAACTCACCTCGTGGGAGAGGGCTGCCACCGCCATCGCGCAACGTCTCCACGACTTGACGGACGCCCATGGATCCGACGCGTTAGCCATGTACGTAGGTAATCCGTCCGCATTCAACAGCACGGGGCGCGACGCGGCACGCAAATTCGCGCGGGCCATGGGCGTGCGCTACTCATTCGGTTCCGGCACTCAGGACTGCTCGAATAAGTTCGCCGCATCCGAAGTGATTTATGGCACCGCCAACCTGCACCCCATTCCGGACTTTAAACATACCGACTATTTCCTCAGCATCGGCTCCAATCCGAAGATTTCGCACGTCAGCTTCGTGCACATGACCAATCCTATGGCCACCTTGCGCGAGATCGTGGCGCGGGGCGGCAAAGTCACCCACGTGAATCCGCGGAAAATTGAATCCGCAACTCCGAGCACGGGTGAGGTATTGCAGATCAGACCAGACACCGACGTCTATTTTCTAGCGGCTTTGCTCAACGAAATCCATTCACAGGATTGGTGGGATCACCAATGGACCCAGGCCAACGCTGACCACGTTGAACAGTTGTGGTCATTCGTGGCCGACTATCCAGCCGACGCGGTGGCTGCAGTAGTAGGTGTTTCGGCGCAGGATATACGTCAGATTGCATACGATTTTTCCCACGCCAACGGCGCTAGCGTACACATGTCTACCGGCGCCAATATGGGTCGCCAGGGGACCTTGGCGTACTGGCTGGTGCAGATGTTGAGCCTGGTAACCGGCAATCTGGGCCGCCGCGGCGGCAACATTTATTCGCCTGGCTACTTTCCAGCAGCGAGCGTCGGCAAGCCCAAGTCGGACGATCCCTTTTTTGATACGCCTCTAGGCGAGATGCGCCGAATTGCTGGATCCCTGCCTGGCAATCTACTCGCGGACCACATCGAATCCGGACTGGTGAAGGGTCTGATATGCATGTCCGGCAACCCGGTATTGTCCATGGGCGGCGAGACAAGGCTGAAAGCTGCACTGGCGAGGCTCGAGTTACTCATCGTTATCGACATCTATCCCAGCACAACTTCCAATCACGCCGACTTCATCCTGCCCGCCACGGACTGGTTGGAGCGCGCGGACATCAATGCAGTATCTCTTGGCTTTCAACCCGAACCCTACGTGCAATTCACTGAAGCCGTAGTACCGCCCAAATTCGAACGGAAACCCGAGTGGTGGATATTCGCGCGCCTGATGCAATGTCTGGGTTTTCCGTCCGAGCTCGACCAGCCTGAACCGGACCCTATGGCTAAGGTCGACCGGCAACTGGCATCCAGCGACTTGACCCTTGCCCAGATACAGGCAGAACCTAGCCACACTATTCGTCTCCCAGACCCACAACCGCATACCCTGTTCGACGATGGTGTACAGCGACCAGGTGCTAAAGTCGATTGCTTTCCTGCTCTGATCGCCCGCGGCACGCAGACATGTGCCGAGATATTCCGCGAACTCAGTGCTGAGCCCGGCGATACCCTAAAACTGATCACCCTGCGCACCAACTATATGGTCAACAGCTGGCTACACAATCTCCCCTCCCTCAAACGCGAGGCGGCGTTGGACAATCCTCTGCATATGAACCCCGCGGATGCCGTCAGGCTCGAACTCACGGAAGGCGATGAGGTCAGCGTCGCATCAAAGTACGGGAACATCATTGCTAACGTCGTGCCTGACGACACGCTACGTCAGGGCGTGGTCGCGATGACGCATGGCTGGGGCCACGCGAACAATCCGCGCTTGGGTCTGGCCAGCAATCACCCTGGCACCAACATCAATGCAGTTTTGCCGACGGGACCGGGTAGCTACGACCCCCTGAGCAACATGAGCTTCATGACGGGCATTCCCGTACAAGTCCACGCGGCGTAACTGCTAGCGACTGAGCGCCGTGGCCAGACCGGAATATTTCGGTTGGTCGATGGCGACCTGATTGACCACGGTTGTGCGCAGGTGCTCGCTCAGCGTACTGCGCTCCAATGCGATCGAACCGTTACGCAAGCCGTGCACCAGACGCCATCTCAGTTCATTGAGACCGCCGTGATCGTCAAACAATGTCTGCAGGCGTTCCAGTTCGAGCCTGCGCGCCTGTGCGCCTGTAGCGTTATCCCGCAATACGATGTCCAGGGAATTTCCCGCCACCCTGGCCAGAAAGTTGTTTCTCCCCTGGGTCGCCTGCATAACATCCCCGTGTAAAAAATCACGCACGCTCTTGAGCAGCTCATCGATGCGCGGCATATCCGTATCCACCGCGCCGCCAGCAGCTTCGACCAGCTCAACAGGGCCTGGGATCAGCAGGTTAACGCAATCCACCTGGCACTCCGAAGAACGCCGCCCGATCGCCGGCCGCTCAACGGTCTGATCGGGCCCAGTCCGGTAGTGTTCCGCCATACCGAGACAGCCGATCGCCCACCAAAATGAACCAAAGACCTCCCAGAATTTCACTCGGTGCCGGTCTACCGGGACACCGGTGACGCTTTCGTAGCCCGCAAAAAGATCTTCATAGGTTCCAAACCCACCCACCGGCAGGTCGGTGCGGCCAAAACGCCACGAATTGGTACATATCCAGCCCAGATCACGCATGGGGTCGCCGACATGGGCTACCTCCCAGTCAAGTACTGCCACCACGCCCTGGGGCGAAAACATGATGTTGCCGTTGCGGAAATCGTTGTGCACCAGGGCCGGCGTGAAGTCATCCGGTAGATGCTCATTCAGCCAGCGCCCCGCATAGTCAATCATGGGTTGGGGCGTATCGAACAGCCGATAGCGCTCCCAGGTCTGCTCTACGTATTCCCCGGGGCTTAGAACTGACAGCTTCTCGCCCAGGCCCGACGTGTGCAGATCGATGGCATGAATTCTGGCCACCACCTCGCCACACATGTAGGCGAGCCGGGGCCGAATTTCATCCAGTTCCGGCGATCTCACCACGCGTGCGCCGAGGGTGACGCCATCCAGCCATTGCATGATGAAACCGTCACCCAGATCATCCTCATCATCCAGCACATGGTAAATTTCTGGCTCCGGTACGCCGGCCACCTTGGCATTGCGCATGAGCATCGCTTCCACGTCAAGGCCTGGATGGCCCGGGGTGGGTTCAACTTTCTCGCCACCTGGTGCCCGCCGCATGGCCAAAGCGCGCGGCTCACCCTGCACCTCGACTTCAATGCGATAGGTCTCTTGGCTGGCGCCGCCAGACAGGCGTTCCGATTTGAGCAGCCGCTCAAACCCGGGCAACGACCGCGCCAACGTTGCCGCTAGCTTTTCGTCGAACTCGGGCATCGCCGACTACTCCTCCCTGACTCCCTTGGGCGCACGTTGGTTCATAAAGCCGAACATGTAGCCCGCCACCCGCCGCATCTGGATTTCTTCCGCACCCTCAGTGATGCGGTAGCGTCGGTGATGTCGATAGATGTGTTCAAAGGGCTTGTGACGGGAATAGCCCAGGCCGCCGTGCACCTGCATGGCTCGGTCTGCAGATTCGCAACACAAACGGTTGGACCAGTAGTTACACATCGAAACCTTGTCGGAAACCGAGAATGCGCCGTAGGTGTCCATCTGCCACGCAGTCTTGTGTATGAGCGCGCGCAACATCTCACATTGAGTTTGCAGTTCCACCAGCGGAAACTGGATTCCCTGATTGGTGGCCAACGCCTTGCCGAAGGGCTTGCGCTGTTGCGCGTACGCCACCGACTCGGTGATGCAAAACTGGGCAGCTCCCAGTGAAGATGCAGCCTGCCGGATTCGATTCTCGTTAAAGAAGTGTTGCACGATCTGGAGGCCTCGACCCTCACCGCCAAAGATGGCGTCGTTGGGCACGCGTACGTCTTTCAACGACACCGTGCCGTGATCGGTTGGCATGTTGAACGTCCACAACATTTCCTCGATCTTGAAGCCTTGGGAGTCCGTGGGTGTGAGAAAGGCTGTTATGCCCTCACCATCGCCCGCATTGCCGCCGGTGCGTGCCATGATCAAATCGTACTTGGCTTTGTGAATTCCTGTGTTCCAGGTCTTGGACCCATTGATGACCCACTCGTCCCCATCGCGCACTGCTCCGGTTTCCATGTGCGTCGCATCGGAACCGTGATCGGGCTCGGTGATGCCGAACGCGAAACCCCTGCGTCCTTCGGCCAGATCGTCTATCCACTCGGCCTTCTGCTGCTCGGTACCGTACTGGATCATCAGCAACAAGCCGACGTTGTTACCGACGATGGAGTGTTCATTCTGCAGATCGTTGTGCAGGCCCAACCCTTTGGCCGCGAGGTGCTCACGAATAATCGCCATACCGAGATTCGTGCCATCCTGACCACCGTACTCTTGCGGCTGCGCGTAGCGATAGTGTCCAGCTGCGTCGGCGCGGCGTTTAGCCTCGACCAGCAACGCTTCCCACTCCTCGTTGGGCAGACCACCACGCTCCCAATCGGTACGTGCATCTTCCCTGCGATGATCGAAGAAACGATTGTTGTCGTTTTCCATCTGCAGCGGAAGAATCTCCTGAGCAATGAAATCGTCCAGCACGGCTAGATAATCTTGCATGTCCTGCGGTATATCGAAATTCATTAAGTATCTTCCCTATCTAATTGTTTTAAATACTAATCTACGCTTAGTTTTTCTTGCATCGTCTGTGCCAGAGGCAACTCAACAGACACATCCAGGTTGCCCTTGCCGGGTACGAAATTGGCTTCCAAACGGGTGCCGCATGGATCTTCAAACAGCACCGAATAATAGCCCGGCGCCCATTCATCTTCTTCAGGTGCGTGCACGATCGTACCCCCCATGGGTTCCACCAGCGCCGCGAGCAGGTCCACTGAATCTCTATTGCGCGCCCTGAAGCAGAGGTGATGCAAACCCGGATGATATTGATCGTAAGTCGCGTCAGCATGCCCCTGCCTTATCCCGACGCCTGTACGGGCACCAACGCAGTAGTAAAACTGATCGGTATCCACCAGGCATTCCATACCAAATGCGTGGCACATTTTTTCATAGAATGGCTTCGCCCGCGGCAGATCGGCCACGGTGATGATGGCGTGCGCAATACCATTGATGTCAATCGACATGGCCTAACGTTCCTCCCCGGGGCATCGGACGAGATCACGTGTATGATGTGAAAACGAACCTTGGATCATAGCGAATCGCACTCGAAGATACATGAGATATCTGTGGATTGGACTGGGATGGGTGAGCATTGGCCTGGGGATTGCGGGGGCCTTTGTGCCGTTGCTGCCAACCACGCCATTCCTGCTGCTTGCAGCGTTTTCATTCAGTCGCGGTTCCAGCCGTCTGCATGACTGGCTGATGGATCACCCGCACCTGGGCCCACCAATACACCATTGGCATGCTCACCGGGCGATCTCACGCCGGGTCAAGGTTTACGCAAGCATCAGTCTACTTATCGTGTTTGCCATAAGCCTGTTGTTCGGTGTCCCGGCCTGGGCGCTGGCTACCCAGGTTGCGGTATTGGCGGTGGTAGCCGGTTTCCTGTGGACCCGCAATGAACCGCCCACGCAGTCCAATACCCAGGATCCCATCAAGACTACTTCGTCAGGCGGCTAGCCGGTAAACTTCCAGGATTATCAAGGTTCCCAATATATGTTTGAAATGCCCTCGCGCCGCCGCATCTATCTCATGCGTCACGGTGAAGCCGCATATGTCTCCGCCGACGGAGTAGTTACCGACAACCCTACCCAGGTTCCCCTCACCGCCACGGGTCGCCAACAGGCTGAAACCCAAGGTCGCGTGCTCGCCGACATCGCGTTTGACCGTGCAGTCTGTTCCGGACTGCCGCGTACCGTAGAGACGGCGGGGCTGGTGCTTGCACAGTCGAATCACCCGGTACCGCGACTGGAACAGGTGCCGCAGTTAGAAGAAATTCATGGCATGAAGGGCGAACGCCAGTGGCCGCCGCAAAGTGGCCAATCCGTTGCAGAAGTGATTGCTGACATCGCGAACCCATGGGCGCATGGGGCAAAACCCAATGCGACGTTTCTTGGCGGTGAACCATTTAGAGATTTCGATGCCCGGGTCGCAGCGGAGTGGGAAAATCTCATCGCCGATGAGCACTGGCAGAGTCTACTGCTGGTCCTTCACGGGGGCGTGAATCGCACCCTCTTCAATCACATGATCGGCTTGGACTGGCGCGGAGATTTATGCATCGAGCAAGACAACTGCTGCATCAACATCATCGACGTAGACGATACTGAACCGCGCCGCTACCTCATACGAGGCGTAAACATAACCGCATACAATCTGAGCAAAGATGGCATCGTACTGACCAATATGGAAGCCACCGCCAAACGTGTGGCGGACACCCTCAGTAGCCTTTAGCGCGGCGATACAGCGCCAGCAACACGAAGATGAATACCAGCCACACGCTTACAAGGTGGCCCACAAAATTGTCATAGGTCCCGACCAATTCTGCATACGGGCTGAGTTCGTTGCTCATGGTAACCTCCTTGAACAGGCGGATAGCAAACACCCACGACGCGTGCAGGCCGATGCACCACCACAGTCCGATGCGTTCGCGCACCCAACAGAACAAGACACCCAGCAGAAACAAGGCGACGAACGAATCCCAGTAATCTGGAGGATAGGCCAACCCATCAAGGGCATGCATGGCGGATTCGAAGCCGCTATTCCAGGCGACAGCGTCCACCGCCAACGCGGACCGATCAAGAAAATGAACTATGGCGTACGCAAACGATACGGCAGCAGCGGTTGGAGCAAAGGCATAGTGGCGCCGCATCGCACCAAACAACACGCCACGAAACAGCGTCTCCTCAAAGATTCCGACTAGAATTCCAGATACCAACGCGACAGGGATGAACATCAACAGCTCGCTGCCCAGATAATCAACCCCGGGATCCGCGAAGCGATAGTCGACCACCAGAAACACCAGCATCAGCGGCGCCACCACCGCGAGCCCGATTGGATACGCCGCAGCGACGTGGCGCAGAATCACCGGATTCAACCCCACCTGGCTGGCACTAAGTCCTGCCAGCCGCCACGCGGGTAGTAGTCCGAGTCCAGCAATCAGCAGGACGCAGCGCGACAGCACCCGAGAATATTCGTAGTCAATAGCGCCATGCACCAGCCAGGCAAGCATCGACCCTGCGGTGAGCACCACAGACAGATAACCAATGACAAGGACTCCCCCGGAAACGGCGGCCTTCAACCCCGCATACCGCCAGCGCACAGCAGCAGTTGGCCGGTTACGTAGTCGGACTCGGGTATGCAGAACATGTATATCGCGCCAGCCGCGTCTTCTGGCACGCCGACGCGTCCCAGCGGGACAGTGGCGACCAGATTATCTACCTGGCCGCTCGCCAGTCCCACTTTGTAATCGCGCTCGCCAACCGAGATCGTCGGTGGGTCGCCGTCATACGACTGGGTAAGGCGGGTGTCGATGGGACCGAACGCCACGCAATTCACGGTGACATTCAAACGACCCCATTCTTTGGCAAGGGTTTTTGTCATCCCAACCACTGCGGCTTTGCCTGCCGAGTAGGCTATCTGTGTGGCCGCTCCTTCGGTACCGGAGACGGAAGAGATATTGACGATCTTGCGACACCTGACGTCGCCGGCAGCTGCCTCTGTGCGCACCTTTTCCTTCAGCCATGGGTAATAGGCGCGTAGAACACGAAACGGTGCGGTGGCGTGCATGTCCAACATCGCCTGCCACTGTTCGTCAGAGTGATTGTGCATGGCGGAATTCCACACGTAGCCAGCATTGTTTACGATGATGTCGAGCTCGCCATAACTCGCCAGACAACCCTCGATCAAGGCTTCCGGGCTGGCACTGGCGGTGATGTCCGCGGCCAGACTCAACGCTTCCCCGCCGCTTTCGCGAATTTCCTGAGCGACTTCGTCACACGGCCCCGGATCGCGGTCGTTAACCACCACCCTGGCTCCTTCGGATGCCAGCAGGCGGCACGTAGCGGCGCCGATCCCGCGACCCCCGCCGGTGACCAGGGCGACCCTCCCGTCGAGCTTTGCAGCACTCATGAAGGCGCGCCCTGGAAGGTGCCGCGGGCGCGCCACAGGCCGATCATTGGTACCGCAAAAATCGCCCCCGCAATGATACCTGCAGTCCACCCGGCGCCGCGTACTTGAATCAAGTTCCACACGACCATGGCAATTACGACTTGAGCGGCATACACCGCCGCCCACGGCCACATCCATGACTTCATCTTCCAGAAACCATACGCCCCCGCGCCGTAGATGGCCCAGTGCAGGGGTTCTGTCGCCTTCGCCCACCAGCCCGTCAGCGAAAACCCAAACCAGATCTCATGATCCTCGGCGACCGGCTTGAAAAACAGATCAAACGGCATGTAGATAAGCGTCATATAGACGCAAAAGTAGAAGATCAGGTTCATCCACCAGGGTCTCAGGCTCCAATCCGCCTTAACGCTTTCGACTAAATTCGACATTGCTTGCTCCTATACACAATTCGTAAGGTTTGCGATGGTCTTTCTCCATCTGGTTTCAAGGTAGTACCGGGTTCGGTAGTGCCTCGCCCGCCAGGAACGCCTGCACGTTGGCCACCGCACACATGCCCATAGCTTCGCGAGTTTCCGTTGTGCCGCTCCCCATGTGCGGAAGCACAACGACCTGTTCCAACTGCGCGAGCCCGGCTGCGAGTTCCGGCTCACGTTCATAGACGTCCACCCCTGCTCCGGCTATTTGACCCTGCACCAGTGCATTGACCAGCGCCGGCTCGTCTAATACGTCTCCGCGCGCGGTGTTTATCAGATGAGCATGAGGTTGCATCAGGCGAAAGGCCCGTTCATCCATCATATGCCTGGTCTGTGCCGTGGCCGGGCAATGCAGGGAAACGAAATCGGCTCGCTCCAAGAGATCTTTGAAGGCGACCCGCTCCGCTTCCAGTTCTAACGAGATCGACTGATCCACCCCGGTGCGATTGCAATACAGGATGCGCATACCCAAACCATGGAATGCCTTGCGTGCAAAGGCAGTGCCGATTCGACCCATACCCACAATGCCTACGGTCTTGCCGGTGACCTGAGTCGACAGCATATGGGTGGGGTACCAGCCCTCCCAGGCGCCGGCTCGCACCAGACGCTCCCCCTCGCCCGCGCGGCGAGCGCTCATCAGCATCAGCGTCAGGGCAAGCTCCGCGGTGGCGTCAGTCAGCACTCCGGGTGTGTTACTAACTTGAATCCTGCATGCCGACGCAGCGGCGAGATCAATATGATTGAAACCCACGCCGAAATTGGCCAGCAGTTGCACGCGCACGTCACCCCGCGCAAACATGCCCGACGACAAATCGTCGGTGACCGTCGGACAAACGACGTCTGCTGTCGTTAACGCCTCACGCAACTCGCGCGAACTCAAAGGCCGGTCCGCGTCATTACGCACCAGCTCTCCCAACTGCGCCATGCGCTCCTCGACCACGTGCGGCCAGCGCCTAGTCAAGACTATCTTTGCGCGCCCCTCAACCATAGAATGCGTTCCAAAATTAGCCAATAGATGACCGTAGGCAAAGAACAACTGCGTTGCAACAGCGTGATGCTGGCAACCACCAAACGAAGGCCGACACGATGCATTTCGAACTCACGGAAGAACAGACCGCCATCCAGGACATGGCACGCAAATTCACTGCTGACGAGATTACACCCTTTGCCGCCCACTGGGATGAGAACAGCGTATTTCCCCGGGAAACTCTGAACAAGGCGGCACAACTGGGCTTCGGCTCTATCTACGTCAGCGAGGATCACGGCGGCATAGGCCTTTCCCGAGTGGATGCAGCCCTCATCATGGAAGCCATGGCGTACGGATGTCCGAGCACATCAGCATTCATCTCGATTCACAACATGGCGGCCTGGATGATCGACAATTTCGGCAGCGACCTGGTGCGCGAAAAATTTGTACCTCAGCTCGTCAGCATGGAACACATCGCCAGCTACTGCCTTACCGAACCCAGCGCCGGCAGTGACGCCGCTTCCTTGAAGACCCGCGCAGAAAAAGACGGCGATCACTATATTCTCAACGGCAGCAAAGCCTTTATATCAGGCGCCGGCGTGAACGAGATCTACGTGGTCATGGCGCGTACGGATCAGGGTTCCAAAGCCGGCGGCATATCATGTTTCGTCGTCGAGAAGGACACGGAGGGCTTGTCCTTCGGCAGCCAGGAAAAGAAGCTGGGGTGGCACTCGCAACCGACCGCGGCCGTGCTGTTCGACGATTGCCGCGTACCTGCCGCCCATATGGTCGGCGCACCAGGCGATGGGTTCAAGATCGCCATGCAAGGCTTGGACGGCGGACGCCTCAACATCGGCGCCTGTTCCCTGGGTGGTGCGCAACGCTGCCTCGACGATGCAGTCGATTACGTCAAGGACCGCCGCCAGTTCGGCCAACGCATCGCGGATTTTCAAAATACTCAATTCATGCTGGCCGACATGAAGACCCAGCTCGAGGCCGCCAGGGCATTACTGTACATAGCCGCCGATAAAGTGACGCGAGCAACCATCGACAAGACGCAGTGGGCCGCGATGGCCAAGCTTCTCACAACCGAAACCGGCTCCAAGGTCGTCAACGACGCCCTGCAACTGCATGGAGGCTACGGTTTCTTACGCGACTTTCCGGTGGAACGCTTTCTACGCGATCTGCGTGTGCACGAAATTCTAGAGGGCACAAATCAGATCATGCGCTTTGTCATCGGTCGTGAGTTGGTAAACGAATAACCCGCCACACGGGAAATCGGCTCAGAGCAGGCCGCTCACCGGAACCAGCGCGCCGTGCACTGCACGCGCTGCGTCCGATGCGAGAAAGCAGATTACCGACGCCAGATCCCGCGGATCAACCCAGGTCGAAAAATCCGCGTCGGGCATGTCGGCCCGATTGCGCGGTGTGTCGATGAGACTGGGCAGAACTGCATTGACATTGATACCTTGTGGCTTCACTTCGTCGCTCAACGCCTCCGTTAGCCTCATCACGGTCGATTTGGCTGCAGCGTACGCCCCCATGTTGCCTCCTCCGCGCAGCGCGCCAAGGGCTCCAACATTAACGATGCTGCCTCCCCCCTGGCCGATGAGGATCGGTACAGCTACTCGTATAACCGTTCTCAGCGTGCTCACGTTGATATTGAACATCGCGTCCCACAATGCGTCTTCGGTCTCATAAACGGTTGGGCCCATGTCGAATCCACCGGCAATATTCGCCAGCGCATTGAAAGGACCGATGCTGGCGAAACAATCCGCGACGGCTTGCGCGTCGGTCAAATCCAGCGTGTGTGTGTCACCAATATCTGACTTGAAATCCGGCACCACATCCAACAGAACTACCTCAGCCCCGCCGGCCTTGGCCACTTCGCCTACGGCCTGACCGAGTACCCCGGCGCCGCCGGTAACCACTATTTTCTTTCCGCTGAGCAACACGTTTTCCTTTTTGAGCAGTCGAGCGGTTCACTTTAGGCGCTGATCTTCGCGACGGCAACGTCAGGAACCCGATTCAGCTACACTGAACCCACCAAATGTCTCAGGGCGGATTCAGCAAATGATCGGACGAATTCTCGCGGGTCTCGTCGCCCTGCTTATGGGTGTCAGTGCGCTAAACTGGCTGGCCGATCCAGCCGGCGCCGCGCAAGGCCTGGGCATGCCGCTGCTAGACGGTGTCGGCCGCAGCACCCAGGTCGGCGACTTCACGGCGTTCTTCAGCGCAGTTACCATTTTTTGTGTGTTGGGAATAGTTACCCAGCGCGCGCACTGGCTGCATAGTGCGGCGGCGATTCTAGGACTCGCGGCGCTCGCGCGTACCCTTGCCTGGGCCCTACATGGGGCGGAGTTCGCCACCGTGTTCATACTGATGGAAGTCGTCATGACAACGCTGTTGTTGGTGGCTGCAGTCCTCTTTACCAGATCTGCAGCGGAGACGTGAACAGCTAGCTTTGCTGCTCTGGTACATCTACGCGGATGCCATCCAGCTCCGCCCCGAGCACCACCTGGCACGCCAGGCGGCTATGTTGCGACCGGCCCCAGGCATATTTCAGCATGTCCAGTTCATCCTGGTGAGGCTCGGCGAGACGACTGAACCATGGTGCGTGCACCCAACAATGACACGTGCAACATGTACATCCTCCCCCACATTGCCCTTTGATACCGGCCACCCCATTGTCCAGGGCGACGTCCAGAACAGTATCGCCGATTGCGCCAACGAGAGGTTGCTCGACGCCATCCGGTTGTATGAAGGTAATGTTAACCATGGGGCGGGATCTTACCTCAAGCGCTGCTCGCACTATGCTTCGACTACGGCTAAAATTCCCGGCTGCCCTAACCACAAGAGAATCCATTGATCATAGGCTTAACCGGCGGCATAGCGTCGGGAAAATCAACTGCCGCCGCAACCCTTGGATCATGGGGCGCCCACGTTATCGACGCCGATAAGCTCGGCCACCGCGCGTACCTGCAGAATACGCCAGCGTTCGACGCGGTGGTGAGCACTTTCGGTGAAGACACCGTCGGCGAAGACGGCGAAATCGACCGGCGCGTATTGGGGGGCAAGGTTTTTGGACGGCCGGAAAAACTCAAAGCCCTGACTGACATTGTCTGGCCTGCGATTCGCGCTCTCGCGCAAGCCCAAATAGATACCGTCGCCGCACAGCAACCCGAGCGCGTGATTGTGCTGGAAGCGGCAGTGTTGCTGGAAGCGCAATGGCAGGATCTGGTCGATGAAATCTGGGTCACGATTGTCGATCGCGCGGTCGCCATAGCAAGAGCATCGGCGCGTGATGGAGTCGACGCAGAAGCGATTGAAGCCCGCATCGATGCTCAATTGGATAACGAGGAGCGCCGTAGGGCCGCGGACCACGTTATAGACAATTCAGGCAGCGAGGAAGATTTGATCGCACAACTCGAAGTGCTCTGGTCGCACCGGGATGCACAACAAAGGGACGCCAACGAATGATTCTAGACTTGCACGCCCACTCGGTAAAATCAGATGACGGCAGGGCCAAGGTGCAGAACTACTGCCAATGGATAAAGACTCGAAACATTCCCATCGACGGTTTCGTGCTTACCGAGCACCGGCAATTCGACAACGAGTCAGACTATAGCGACCTGGCGGAAAAACACGGGGTCACGATCCTCAAAGGCAGCGAAGTCGAAACCGAGTATGGTCACGTGCTGGTGTTTGGCGTGACCCAGGAACTGCAGCAGGCATTCGACTTCGCGAACATACATTTGTCGCTTGCCGAAGTCCTGGCAGCTTGCGACGCACACGGAGCCGTGGCCGTACCCTGCCATCCCGGACGTAAGCGCGTGGGCATGGCCGCGCACCTCGAGGAGTTTGGTGTGCCCGCCGGCGTGCGCATCGTCGAGGTCTATAATGGTGGGTCGCGGGGAGATGAAGACAGCATTGCGCAACAGCTTGCGGATACCCAGGACTACCTTGGCATCGGCGGCAGCGATGCCCACATTGTCAGCCATATTGGCCGCTGTGCGACGGAATTCCCTGGCGCCATACACACGGAGCAGGATCTGGTGGCGGCGCTCAAAGAAGAAAAGTTTAAACCCATGAAAATCGACTTGGAGGCATGATGGCACGCCCTGACGAACCAATTGATGTCGAGAAGTTGCGCGGTCAATTTCTTAATGTCGTGTTTGATGAGTACGATCTGACCCTGGATGCCGAACGCCTGGCCGACTATGCCGCGAGCTGCGGGGAGACTGCGGCTAAGTTTACCGATCCTGCTCACGCGGACTTTCAAGCTCCGCCCACCATAGCGTCCAGCTTTCAACCCCGGGTCCGCTATCCGAAAGGTTTTCCAAAATTCAGAGGCCTGGGCATGGATGCCGGCAAGGCGGTCGCGCCGGATAAACCCATGCGCGCAGGCGTGCCAATCACGGCACGCACGCACATGCATGATATCTACACTAAGACCGGACGCTCCGGGCGCATGGTGTTCTTCGTCAATCGCATGGAATTCAGTGATGCCGAAGGTACCTTGCTGGGCTCAGCCGACACCAGTATCGTCATTCGCGAGAAACCCCAATCATGAGCGTAAATACCGTTGGCGACGTCGAATTTGGCGAACAGCTACCTGCATTTGTTCCGGACACGACGTTGGACAACGTCAAGCGATTCGCTATTGCGGCGGGTTGGAATGGCCCGCGTTTCACGGACCACGAAGCCGCCAAGGCAGAGGGGCTTCCCGGTGCTCTGGTACCCGGCATCATGAGTCAGGGGTTTCTGAGCGCCATGATTCATCGCTGGGCCCCAAGCGCTGAGGTGCGTCTGGTCGATACGGTGTTTCGCGCTCCCTGCATAGTCGATCAAACCTACAAGATCAACGGCGTAGTCACTGACATAGATGAGGATTCCGGGGAAGTGGAAATCGATCTGACGGTCACCAATGACGCAGACGAGACGCGAGTGTTCGGCACGGCCAAGGTTCTGATTCCGCTCACGGCGTGACCCGCGCCCCAAGCTCCACGAGCTGCTGCTAGGCAGGCGTAACCAGGGGCACACACAATTCGTCGTGCTCCTCCCACTCCAATTGTACGCGCTGACCGATGTACACGTCGGCTGGATCCGCTAAACCAACAACGTTGGTAAGAAAGCGTGGCCCCTCATCCAGGTCCACCAGTGCAACCACATAAGGCACCTGGCCGCGGAAGAACGGATGGTAGCTCTGGCGCACCACGCTATAGCTGTAGACCGTGCCTATGCCCTTGGACGTATGCCAATGCAAATCGCCATCTACACATCCCGTGCAGTGCGCGCGAGGATGCCACACCACCGTATCGCACGCCTTACAGCGCTGATAACGAAACTCTTTGTCACGCGTGCCCAGCCAGAACGGCGCGGTGTCCAATTCAGACATTCGAGGCAGCGGTCTGACCGCCACTTTGCTCGTCTCTGCCATGATCAATCTCTCCCCAGTATCACAGTCCCGGCGCTGTGTCGCGAGCCGAGCATGCCACCATTGCCATGCGCCAGCGCAAGACGCGCGCCGCCCACCTGAGCGGTGGACTCACCGCGCAACTGCCGCACCGCTTCGGTCAATAGAAAAATACCGCGCATGCCCGGATGGTTGGATGACAATCCACCACCGTCCGTGTTCAACGCTGGTCCGCCGTCCTCATCAAAACGCAAACGGCCCCCTTGCACCCAGGTGCCGCCTTCACCCTTAGCGCAAAAACCGAGGTCCTCTAGAATGGTCAACACGGTGATGCTGAAGGAATCGTAGATCATCGCGATGTCGAGTTCCTGCGGACGCACGCCTGCTTCGCCAAAAGCAAGCGGCCCGGATTGCACCGCCGCAGAACTCGTGAGATCCCCGGCAATGGTCGGATACTTGGTCGCCTCCCCGGTACCAAGGATCCAGACCGGCGACTTGGCGCAGTCCTTCGCCACTTCGGGGCTGGCGATGACCACCGCACCACCGCCATCGGAAATCATGCAGCATTCAAGTAAATGCAAAGGATCGGCGATCATGCGTGAATTCACGACGTCCTCCACGGTGGTTTCGCGAATGTCTATGAATTCGAGATCCTCCATGGCTTTTACCGCTTGTGGATTGCGCATTGCGTGGTAACGGGTTGCAGTGGAAATTTCCGCCAACTGTTCACTGCTGGTACCGAACTCATGCATGTGGCGGCGCGCTGCCATCGCATAGTTGGCGACCAGGGTCTGACCCGCAAAGCCTTCCAGATTATCTGTCGGCGTAACACCGCCCATGCCCCTGCCGCCGACGCCAATAGCAGTGGCGTTACTGTGCGCGGTCGAACCATAAGTCATCAAGGCGACATTACATTTGCCTGCGCGTATCGCACGGCGGGCATGCGCCGCGTGGAATTCGTAGGAGCTACCACCGACCTGGGTGGTATCGATTACAGTTGGGTTGATACCAAAATATTCAGAAATCATCAGGCCGCTCATCGGCGCACCTTCGGATGCATCGTATATTGCATCCACATCCGCCCAGGTCAGACCGGCATCCGCCAGAGCCGCCGCAGCACACGCGGCCTTTATCTGTAGCGCGTTGATCTCTCCTTCGACGTCTCGGGAAGGGTATTCGTGTACGCCGACAATTGCCGCGTCACGGTTCTGGCTCGCCATGCTACGTTTCCTCTTGCGGGTTGCCGGTGGCCGAAACCAGCCCGCCGAAATGTCCCTGTGCGTACATTCGATCTATGAAATCAGGGTTGTATGCGGCTTCCGGATCTTCTCGCACCAGTCGATCAATCGCGTGGGCATCATCACCTACCAGAATGCGCCAACGATTTTCACGCACACCATCCAGAATGACTGTAGCCGCTGCTACCGCTGTTGTGGGTGCCTTGTCGCGAAAGTCCAACGCCCGCTGATGCATCATTTCGCGTATGTGATCGTCAGGTACATTGTCTACCGGCAATCCGCTGGCAGACAATCGCTCACGCAGTGCCTGGACCTGCTCGGTGGTCATTTCCAGCGCTGTTTCGTTGCCCAACACTTTTGATGTATTCAACGCTATGGAAGTACCAATGTGACCTGGCATCACGACGGATGCGTGCACATGCGGCGCGTTCAAGCGCAGATCCGTGATCAGCGCTTCGGTAAATCCCTTTACCGCAAACTTCGCCGCCGCATACGCGGTGTGGGAAACGTTGGGACCGATACTGGCCCAGAATCCATTGACCGAGCTGGTATTGACAACATGGCCTTCCGAGCTCGCGACCAACAGGTCCATGAACGCGCGGCAACCGAAATACACGCCGTACCAACACACAGCAAACGTACGCTCCCATTCGTCGCGGTCGCCGTTGACGAATTCTCCGCCGCCGCCAATGCCGGCATTGTTGAACAGCAGGTTTATGTGGTCGGTTTCATGTTGCTCCGCGACTTCGTCCCGAAAGTTAAGCATCTGACTTTCGTTGCTGACATCACACACATGCGCGGTGACCCGCTGACCTTCGCCGGCCGCAGCGAGTTGCGCGGTCTGCGCCATATTTTCGCTGGAAACATCGCACATCGCTACGTGGGCGCCAGCGCTCACCAGCTGACAAACCAACTCACGCCCCATGCCGGTGCCACCACCTGTGACCACGGCGATCCTACCCTCAAAATCCTTCATCCCTTCTCCCTTGTAGTCTAGTGTTCGCGCGGATCCTGCTTATCGACGTCTACGTCGATAACGGACATGCGCAGCTCCAATTCCTGACCATCGATCACCCGCTCCCGATACAACGCAGACAGTGCTGCAGCCGCAATGTGTTGGTCATTGACCTCGAAGTATTCACGCAGGCGCGGCCGCGATTCCGACAGGCCGTACCCATCGGTACCCAGCACTTCGTACGATGCCGGCATCCACGGAGCAATAGATAAAGCCAGGCTCTTCATATAGTCGCTGGCCGCGACGAATACCCCGGTGTGCTGCGCAAACAAATCTTCCACATAGGATATCCGCGGCTCATCCAGGGGATGCAGACGGTTGTAGCGGGCACAATCGAGTGCGTCGCGCTGCAATTGCACGTAGCTGGTAACACTCCACACAGTCACGTTCATGCCCATGTCACCGGCCAGAATATCCTGAGCCGCAAGGGCTTGCTGCACAATGCTGCCACTGGCCAACAGGTGGACCTGCGGCGCGTCGTCCGTGGTGGTGACACGACGGAAACAATACCCGCCCCTGAGGACGCCTCGCATCAAGCTTTCGTCGGAAAGCCCGCTTTGCGCCAGAACCTCGTCCATTGCCGGTTGGACGTAGTTTTCGTTATACAGGGTCAGGTAGTAGAACAGGTCTTCCTGCTCTTCATACATTCGACGCATGCCTTCGCGCACAATCAGTGCCACCTCGTAGCCGAAGGCCGGGTCATAGCTCAATAGATTTGGCAGCGTGCTGGCTAATACGTGGGAATGACCGTCCTCGTGTTGCAAGCCCTCGCCGTTCAAGGTGGTACGACCGGCAGTGCCACCCAGCAGAAAACCACGGCACATCATGTCACCGCAGCTCCAGATCATGTCACCAACACGTTGAAACCCGAACATCGAGTAAAAGATATAAAATGGAATCATCGGCAGACCATGCACGGCGTACGCGCTCCCCGCCGCCATAAACGAAGCCATCGCGCCGGTTTCGCAGATGCCTTCCTGCAAAATCTGTCCATCCGCAGCCTCGCGGTAGGGCAACAGGGTATCCGCATCAACCGGGCGATAATTCTGCCCTTGCGGCGAATAGATGCCTGCCACCTTAAACAAGCCGTCCATGCCGAACGTGCGCGCCTCATCCGGAACGATGGGTACGACATACTTGCCAATTTCCGGCATGCGCAGCAGTGTGGACAGCAATCTGACCATGACCATCGTGGTCGACAACGCTCGTTTGCCGCTGCCAGCCAGATAATCTTCCAATACGTCCAGGCCCGGCGCCGTCAGCGCAGGGCAAATCTGACGCCGCCGTGGGACCGGGCCGGACAAGGCGTTGCGGCGAGCGCGCAGATACACAAGTTCCTCAGAGTTGTCTGCGGGTGTATAAAACTCTGCGCTTCGAGCGGCGTCGTCGGCGAGCGGAATGCCCAGTTCCCGAGCGAGCTGTACACGCTCGTCGGGGCCAAGATCCTTGTATTGATGCGCTGTGTTCTTGCCCTGGGTACCCATTCCATCGCCCTTGACGGTCTTGATGAGTATCACCGTGGGCTTGCCCTTTGAGCGCAATGCCAGATCGAAGGCAGCGTAGATTTTCTTGGGGTCCTGTCCGCCACGCTTGATTGCCTTCAGCTCTTCATCAGTCAAAGACCGCATCATGCGTTCTAGCTCTGGATTCCCCTCAACCCAATGTTCGCGCTGCACATCTCCGGGCAACACCGAATACATCTGGTAATCGCCATCGAGACATTCGTCCATACGCTTGCGCAAAACGCCGTTCTTGTCCCGCTCCAGCAGCCCATCCCAACCACTGCCCCAGATCACCTTAATGACATCCCAGTCGGCACCGCGGAAAACCCGCTCGAGCTCCTGAATGATCTTGCCATTGCCCCGCACGGGCCCATCCAGGCGCTGCAGATTGCAGTTAACTACCAGTATCAGATTGTCCAGCTTCTCACGCGCGGCAATATTGATAGTGCCCAGCACCTCAGGCTCGTCTGATTCGCCGTCTCCAATGAAACACCATATCTTGCGATGGCTTTTCGGCTTCAAGCCTCGATTCTCCAGATACTTGGCAAATCGTGCTTCGTATATCGCGGCTGGTGTTGACAAGCCCATGGACGCATTGGGCATTTCCCAGAAGTCTGGCATGCTGCGCGGGTGGGGATACGAAGACAAGCCGCCGCCCGTGCCTAGCTCGCGCCTGTAGTTTTTCAGCGTGTCTATATCAAGCCGGCCTTCTAACCAGGCTCTGGCATATACACCCGGCGCCGCATGCGGTTGTGGCAGCACCATATCCGGGTCGTTGCCGTCGTCGAAACCCTGGAAGAAGTGGTTGAAACCAACCTCCAGCATGGTCGCACACGACGCATAGGTGGCTATGTGCCCTCCTACGCCGGCGCCCTGATCCTGCCCCTGCAACACCATTGCGACCGCGTTCCAACGTATAATTTTCTCGATGCGTTCTTCGAGCTCGATGTTGCCCGGGTACGCTGGCTCGTTCTGTAATGCAATCGTGTTGACGTACGGCGTGTTCAACGTGGTGTCGTTCAAGGGCACGTTGAGACCCCTCACATGATCCTGCACGCTACGCAGGATTTCGCGTATCCCCGACTCACCGTACTCCTGATAGATGGCTTCGATGGCCTCTGCCCACTCCGCTTTGTCTTCCGCAAGCTGGCTGGCGAGCTGGGTGTCAGGCTGCACAGAATCGTTACTACCGCTCATGGCAAGCCAAACCGGTTATACGTGCCTGGTTGTCAACCACTCGACAGACAACCGCGGATGCGCTCTGCGTGGGCTTCCAAAACAGAGAAGTCTTCCATCTCCCGGGCGTGCATCTTGAATTCCAATCCGGCGTGCCGGGGCAGGATGTGGAAGTGTAGGTGGAATACGGTCTGGCCGGCGGCGCTGCCATTTAATTGCGCCACCATGATGCCGGGAGCGTCAAATGCTACCTTTACTGCTGCTGACACGGTCTGCACTGTGCGCATGGTGGCCGCGAGAATATGTGCATCTGCATCGTGAATGTTTTGCGCATCGTCCTTGGGTATGACGAGGGTGTGCCCTGCAACCTGGGGCATCACGTCCATGAAAGCCATTGAGTAGTCGTCTTCAAACACCTGGAACGCAGGCGCTTCGCCACGCAGAATTTTGGCGAAAATATTGTCCGGGTCATAGGCCATATCAATCCTTCAAGTCGTTAGCTGCCGACTTGAACTTGCCTTACATGGTTATCGTGGCGTTAGTGTGGCCGAAATCCGCGGCGCTTCCAACCTGCGCGACGCCCTCGCAGCTGGCCGGCTATGAGTCGTCTAACACAAGCAGTGAGAACGGTAGTAATACGGCCGCAATCAGCAAAGGGACGGCGAGCGCCATAGCCGTATCAGCGTACGGTCCGAACACATCCATCGGGATCCCGCGCAGTAACGCAGCAACGTCGAGGGCTTGCAGCGAAGGCACGCACACAAGGGCTCCGAGCAGGATCGCAAACCCCAACACCCAATCCCTTTCCCGCCTTCGCGTTGTTTGTAGCGATTCTGCGAACGCCGCCGCGTCGACCCGGGCCATTACCTGGGGAACAACGGAAGATCCCTGGGGCGCCTGACGTAGAGACTCGAATCTAGACGACAATACGCTTTCCAGTTCATCGTTATCCATGACCGTCTCCTCTATTTATATCCTGTTCGCGCTCCAGATGAGCCTGCATCTTGACCTTGGCCCGATGTACGTGGGACTTCACCGTCCCCACCGCCATGTCGCGCGCAGAAGCAATTTCCGCATATGTGAACTCAAAACCGTAGCACAACACCATCAGTTCCTGCTCCAGGGGCGTGCACAATGACAGCAAGGGAGCCAGATCGTCCGCCGTCTGCAACTGTAGCGACGGGTGCTCGGCGTCGGCAGAGACAGATTGCCGATGGTTGCGCTCGACCTGGGCGTGCCGGTAGTCATGTAGAAATCGGCGGTAGGCCATCTGCCGCAGCCAGCCCCGAAATGCAGCCGGCATGCGCAACGTGTCCAGCTTCAGCCAGGCATCCAGAAAAGTTTCCTGGGCGATGTCGTCCGCGGTTTCACGATTTCCGCAAAGTCTTGTCAGCATGGCGCGAACAAAACCTTCATAGCGGGTGACCAGCAACTCGAAAGCACTTCTGCGTTCGGCAGGAGAACCGTGACAGGCCATGCGGACCAGTTCCTCGTCCGCTTGCGCACCGTCTTCCAGCATCGTGATGGGTTTATGTATCACGTGGTCGCGCTGGGATCTCGATTCAGTAACCACAAAACTATGTATCCCAAGCCGGTGAACCCAGGAAATGCCGAGACCCCCAGAAGTGGCCCAAACGCATCAGGTTCTCCCACGCCAACCGCCAGGGCGCAGAATCCCAACGCGATGGCGACCAGTACCACGCCACGCCGAAGATCACTCTTCTGCGGACGCAGAGCAGCGGTGAGCCCCTCCAGCACCTCGGCTGACAACGGCTGTCCAGATTCAATCGCAGCGCGTACGGTCAATTGCAGGTCTGCGCGATTTCGATGCTGAAAGTAGGTGACGACGGCACATATGCCGAAAATCATGACGAACAGGACTATCGGGACGGAATGCTCCATTTGCAGCTCCAATTAGCAATGGTTTAAGTAAAGAGCCTCGAGATGGGTAAACCGTTGCAATATATTTTCGATTTTTTTCGACCTACGGCATCAGCTCGGCGGCGAGATTCGGCCGTCTGCTGAACTGACTAGCACCATAATGGGTGGCCAGATAGTCCAATATCGCTTGCTCGTGAGATTGCGGAATGGCCCACAGGTTCTGCGTCTTCTGCATCCACACGATTGTCTCGCGCCAGAATTCCTGGTCGCCCCGCTGGGCGGTGACTACTGCAAGCGAGTGACATGCGGAGCAATGACCGCGCACCAAATCCGCGCCAGGCGCATCGACCAGGACGTCGGCCCTTGCGCTCGCCGCCATGCAGATAATCCCTATGCCTGACCACGCGCTAAGGAAATATCGACTCACGCTCACTCAGCTCACTTGAACCGCCACCCGGTGGGTGGCGTTGTTTAAGTAACCCCGCGGGTTCCACCCCGGCACGAGCATAGGCTGGCTGCGACCCAGCTCATCGGTGGCACGGGCCCACAGCTCGTGGTAGCCAGGCGCAGTCAGGTTGAGACCAGCCTGCCAACGCTGCCAGGCCAGACGGTTGGCGGGTTCAGACAGCTCTGCCCGCTGCCAGGTAGAGCCAAAGTCGATGCTGACGTGCACTGCGGCAACCCGCAGGTCGCCGGCCCACGCATGGCCGCGCAACGCTTGTTTGGTGCCTGCACTGACGTGGGCGCCAGATGTGGGATGTGTAATTATCGATTTAACCGGCATGGACTGGATGATGCACATGCGATCGTCGGCAACCGGTGTGCCTGGAGCGACGGCCTCACAGGGCACCCGGTATGACGCGCCCCCCATTTTAGCGCCATCGTGCTCTCGATCCCGCACCAGCAAATGCGTCAGCCATTTTCCGCTGACCGAACCAGGCCAGCCACCGCAAACCAGGCGCAGCGGCGCTCCATGTAGCAGCGGGATGGGTTCTCCGTTCAGCTCGAAAGCGATCAACGACTCGGCCTCCAGTGCTTTGAACATAGGCACACCGCGCGAGATCACCGCTTTATCAGGGTCGCCGGAAAGATGCCGATCGGCGCCGGCGAAGGCGACGTATTGCGCATCATCGCGGATACCACAGTGTTCGAGCACGTCTTTCACACGCACGCCGGTCCAGCGCGGACAGCCAACTGCGCCGGTGGTCCATTGGTTACCCCGCGCCCGCGGTCGAAACTCCGCGCGGCCATTGCCTCCGCACTCGAGTTGCAGGCAGTAACTGTAGGTTGCGAATTGGCGCTTAAGCTCCGCAATAGTGAAGGATGCCGGCTGCACACAACTTTCACCAGCAATCTGGAGCCGCCAGGTGTTCGCGTTTGTATCGATGGGAGGATGGCCGTTGTTGCGCACGAACAGATTAGCCGTGGGCGTAACCGGGTCGTCTAACAGATGAGCCGGGGTTTCGGCATTGAGGGGCCGGTCATTGAGAAGCCGCAGACCGGCTTTGCCAACCTCGTCGAGGACCAGATTAGGGGTCGAGTCGTCGCTGGCAGAAGCTCGAGGTGTCGCCGGCCAGGTGATCGCGCCCCCTGCGCCGGCGCTAACTTTAGCTAGGAAATCGCGACGGGAAGTCGGCACCTAACCTGCATTCATGGACTGTGATATTACTGCGAATCCCTCGGTCGCTGCGAGTCGCTTACCAACCACGGCCTGATATTCATCCGAGTTGTACCATGCCTTTGCCGCATCTGTGGATTCGAACTTGATGATCACCGTCTGCGCACCGGGTGGCGTCCCCTCCACGGTCTCCGCGGCTACGTCAAAAGCAACCAGCTCCGCGCCTGAGGCTTGAATGGTTGGGCCCGCGCCGGCTTGATACTCGCGGTACAACTCGGGATTGTTCACTACGTACTGGGCAACAAAATATGCAGCCATGGTGTCTCCTATAGATTCTGATGGGATTCAAATCGGACGGCTAGTCTCGCACTAATTCGAATCAGTTTCGAGCCACGTGCGCACTTCTGCGGTATGTTGCCCAAGCGCCGGTACTTCTAGCGTAGCGCCGCCATCCACACCTGGAACCACCGGCAACTCGATGCTCTGTTCTCCGACACGAACGGTCTGGGTGCGGAAATCAGCGTGCACGCGAAGATCAGTTACGGAGTTCACCGGTGCGAACGCGAGATCAGCCTGGCCAAGCTGATCCTGTAACCCAGGAAACGAAACGGATGCGAACAGGCGCGCCAACGTTGCGTCGACAAACTCTCTATTCGCCACACGGGTTTCGTTGTCACGACATCGCTCATCGGCCATCAAGTCGCTTGCCGGCAGCGCGATGGTGCACAAACGCTGCCACTCGTTTTCGTTCTGGATGGACAACACGAAATCAACGCCGTCGGACGACGTGAACACACCGTACGGGCATATGCCGGGGTGGGCCAATCCGATACGAGCCGGCGCCGCGCCGGCGTAACGCTCCAACAGATAGGGAACTGCCATCCAATCCGCAACAGCGTCAAACAGGGCAATATCGATCCGTTCGCCAACACCGGAGACACTCCGCGCGATCAGCGCCTGTAGCACCGATTCGTAAGCAAACATCCCCGTGGCGAGGTCCACCAGGGATACGCCCACTCGGCCCGGCGCGTGGGGTGAGCCGGTGATGTCCGCCAGCCCCGATTCAGCCTGCATCAACAGATCGTACGCTTTACGTTGCGCACCTGGTCCGGAAGGGTGAAATCCCGAGATCGACACCGAGATGAGTGCCGGCTGCCGGGTATGCAGTTGCGCCAGGTCCAGACCTAGCTTTGCCATTGCGCCAGGCTTGAGATTCTGCACAAGCACATCACATCGCCCAATCAACCGTTGCAGCAGCGTCAAGTCTTCGGCTTGGGACAGATCCAGAACGACGGATTTCTTGCCCGCATTCAGCCACACGAAATAGGCGCTCTGGCCAGCGATCGCACTGTCGTAGTGCCGTGCGAAATCCCCGCTCGGGCGTTCAATCTTGAACACGTCGGCACCCCCAAGCACCAGACGTCGCGTGCACAACGGTGCTGCAACTGCCTGTTCCAGGGACACAACTCTAATGCCGTTTAAGGGTAGCGAGACTGGCCTGCCAAGTACAAAAATCTAAGAACAGATAGCATACCGTCAGTTGCTCGGCGGCGGCTACTCATGCGCCTCTAGTTACCTATTTAGTTACCCACCAAGTTACGGCAAACTAGCCGCCCTATTCTAATAACAACGCTTCGAGAGAGGACCATGAAAGGCACCGTGCACTACGAACTGCGCGACAACATCGCGCTGATGACCATCGACAATCCCCCGGTAAATCCCTTGTCTTCAGGTGTTCGCAAGGGGCTGAATGACGGCATTTCTGCGGCTTTGGCCGACAATGCTGTGCAAGCCATAGTGTTAACCGGCGCCGGGCGCGCATTTATCGCTGGCGCCGACATTTCCGAGTTCGGCGGCGCTTCCGAAGGGCCCGGTCTGCAGGATTGCCTGCAAGCCATGGATGACTCACCCAAACCCATCGTCGCCGCCATAAACGGCACCGCTTTTGGCGGGGGCCTGGAGGTCGCGCTGTGCTGTCACTATCGGGTCATCGCCCCCACCGCCCCGGTTGGCTTACCCGAAGTAAAATTGGGCCTGTTGCCTGGGGCTGGCGGTACTCAACGTCTGCCACGCCTCATCGGCGCCGAGAAGGCGTTGAACTTCATTCTATCCGGCGACCCCATACCGGGTCCTGAGGCAAAGGAGCTGGGTATTGCTGACGAGGTCGCGCAAGGTGATATCGTCGAAGCGGGTCTCAGCTTCGCCCGGAATCTCGTCGCTACCGGAGGCGCGGTGCGCCGCATTCGCGATGAAGCCGACAAACTCGCCGTGGATCGCGACAACCTGGAACTGTTCGACAAGGCACGCAAAGAGTCGGCACGAAAAATGCGCAAGCGCTTTGCCCCGGAAATGATTATTCAGTGCGTTGAAGCTGCGGTTAACCTCGGTGATTTTGATGCGGGTATGCAGGTAGAAGCAGAATGCTTCGCCCAGTGCTTACAACACCCACAGCGCGAAGCTTTGATCCACATGTTCTTCAGTGAGCGTGAGGTTGCAAAGATCCCAGATGTGCCAAAAGACACGCCCACCCAGAAGATCGAACAAGCCGGCGTAATCGGGTGCGGCACGATGGGTGGCGGGATCACCATGTCGTTTCTGAATGTAGGTGTACCCGTTACCGTATTGGAAATCGACCAGGAAGCGTTGGACCGAGGCGTCGGCGTGATCAAACGCAACTATGACATTCAGGTGCAACGCGGCCGCATGAGCACTGCCGACGTAGATCAACGCATGGGCCTACTCACCGGTACTACCAACTACCCGGATCTGGGCGCGGCGGACGTGATTATCGAGGCGGTATACGAAAACATCGACGTCAAAGCCGAGACCTTCAAGAAAATGGAGGCGGTCGCAAAGCCTGGCGCGATATTAGCCAGCAACACTTCCGGATTGGACATCGATAAGATGGCCGCCGCCACCACTCGGCCGGAAGCAGTCATCGGCCTGCACTTTTTCAGTCCGGCCAACATCATGAAGCTGCTTGAAGTGGTGCGCGGAGGGCAAACCAGCAAGCAGACCATCGCCACTGCGATGCAGTTAGGCAAACGTCTTAATAAAATCGCAGTCCTGTCCGGCAATGCTCCGGGCTTCATCGGCAATCGTATGCTGGCGGGCTATTCCCGACAGGCCGGCGAAATTATTCTGCAGGGCGCGACGCCCTATCAGGTGGACAACGCGCTGCTTGGGTTTGGCATGCCCATGGGGCCGTTCCAGATGAATGACCTGGTGGGTCTGGATCTCGGCTGGCGCGCGCGCAAGCTTTCCGGCATGCAACCTGAAGATGTACCGATAACCGCTCGCGTGGCAGATAAACTCTGCGAAATGGAGCGCTTCGGCCAGAAGACCAACCGTGGTTTCTACATCTACCCTGAAGGCAGCCGCGCCGGGCAGGCAGACCCGGAAGTGGTTGAAATCGTAGAGCAGACATCCGCGGAGCTAGGTATATCTCGCCGCGAGATTGACGATGAAGAGGTCCTGAAACGATGTCTCTATCCATTGATCAACGAAGGCGCGCGGATTCTCGACGACGGTATCGCCATCCGGCCATGCGACATCGACATCGTCTATATCAATGGCTACGGATTTCCCGAAGTGACCGGTGGCCCCATGTTCTGGGCGGACCATCAAGGTCTGGACAACATCCTCGCCGACATCAAGAAGTTCCAAAGCGAATACGGTGGGGATGTGTGGGAACCTGCACCGCTGCTGGAGCGACTGGTCGCACAGGGCAACACGTTCGCATCGCTACAGGGCTGAAGTGCGGCATCTGAGTTGCGCGGAGCTCACCCCGCCGGCCGATTCTTTCCGCCCCGGCCGGCACGGGCACCGCTGGATAGGCATCGCCGCGCTAATGTTGCCGGTCCTCGCGCTGGCCCACGGCATGCCGACAGGCGATGCGCTCTTCCTGCAGAACCAGGAGGGCTTTCAATTCTGGCCGTATCTGTACCTCGGCGCCAAGCACATGGTCACAGGGTACGACCATCTTCTGTTCCTGGCTGGGGTGATTTTCTTTTTGTATCGCCTCACGGAGATCGGTCTATACGTGACCCTATTCGCCCTCGGTCACAGCCTTACGCTTGTCGCCGGTGTGTGGTTTGACATTCCAGCCAACGCGTACGTGATAGACGCCATCATCGGGTTTTCCGTGGTGTACAAAGCGTTTGACAATATCGGCGGTTTCCAACGTCTCGGCGTGCACATCAACAACCAGGCGGCGGTCTGGATATTCGGACTGTTTCACGGCTTTGGCCTGGCGACTAAACTGCAGGAGCTGGCGCTATCACCGACCGGGCTGTTAGGCAATCTGCTGGCCTTCAACCTCGGTGTCGAAATCGGCCAGCTAACTGCTCTGGTGGGCATCATTGCGCTTATGAACCTGTGGCGGATCACCGCCCGGTTTCGAAGTCAGGCTGTGCTCGCCAACGGTGCTCTAATGACCGGCGGCTTTGTTCTGATGGCGTACCAGCTCACCGGTTACTTTCTAACCACGTAGTGCAGGTGGATCGCTAGCTCAACAGCCAGCCACCATCGACGTCTATCGTCGTGCCCGTGACAAAATCATTGCCCGCTACGAACATAATGCCTTCTGCTACTTCTTCCGGGGTTCCAGGCCGGCCGATGAGGTGACCCTGAGTGCTCTTCGCCAACATGGCGTCACGTTCATCCGTGGCCGGTCCAAACATCGGGGTAGCGATCACCCCGGGTGAAACGACATTGATTCTGCGCGGAGCAATTTCGACGGCGACCGCCCGAACGAATTGTTCCACCGCTCCGCCCACGGAAGCCAATGCGCTCTGGCCCGGTTTAGCGCGCCGGGCCGGCGACCCGCTCACCAGAACGATGCAGCCGTCATCCGTCAGATGCGCAGCCCCCAGATGCACGCAATTGGCATACCCCCACAGCTTGTCAAACGATGCTCTATAGCCGTCCAGATCCATATTTAGAAACGGCCCAACCGCGCGATCCCCACCAGTGGCTGCACTGATCAGCAAATCGAATGGTGCCTGCTCCGCAAACAAGGCTGCCAGCGCTTCGGTGTCGCGTACGTCACAGCCTGCGAGGCTGACCCCGTCCATGTCTTCGGCTTTGCTGGGATCGCGACTGATGGCGACGACGTTTGCGCCCGCATCACACAACTTCGCAACAGTGGCGCGTCCTATTCCAGAGGTCCCGCCAAATACCAGCGCCTTCTTGCCTTGAAATTCCATGTGGTTCCCTCACCGCAGTTTGTTTGATCGCCTATTTGAGCAGACGCAGCGGGGTCGTGTCATCTAGTACTCTATCAACCTCATAATTGCGGATCAGAGCCCGCCTGCTTTGGGCTGGCAAGGCGCCGTGAGGAGTAATATTGGGTATATTGCGACGAACGGCAACGCTGTCAGCGCAAAGCAGGCGGACTCCCGAAGGGCGCAGCACAAGTGGTCTTTGGCCGTTGTTGCGGCTCTTGGAAAGGTACCCGACCTGTCCGGCGAGCCGCGCCTAGTCCAAAAACCACTTGTTCTGCGCTGATCCGCAATTATGAGGTTGATGGAGTACTAGCCATGAGCCCGTTACAATGCGCCGGATTCAAAAAAGGGGTGTTGAGTGTACCCGGATTGCAGACTAGATGACGCGGTGGCGCGGCTGCTCGAACGCCGTTCCGTGAAAGCGATGGACATGCAGGAACCCGGACCCAATGCTGAGGATCTCGACACGATCCTGAGCATGGCAGTGCGGGTCCCGGACCATGGCAAGTTGGGCCCCTGGCGATTCATCCGTTTCCGCGATGAAGCCCGTGCTTCTTTTGGTGACATTCTGGCGCAACGTTACGCCGAGGTGAATCCAGAAGGGCGCGAACAGCACGTGGAGGCCGAGCGCCAGAGATTCCTACGTGCGCCCGTCGTCGTGGCCGTGATCGCACGCATCCGCAGTGGGATCAAGATCCCAGAATGGGAACAGCAACTTTCAGTGGGCGCCGCATGTCAGAACATATTGGTGGCGGCAAATCTGCTCGGCTATGCCGCGCAATGGCTGACCGAATGGTACGCATTCGATGAGACCATCGATAAAGCCCTGGGGTTGGAGACCCACGAGCGCGTGGGCGGCTTCATCTATCTGGGATCCGCCAGTGCTAAGCCACCCGAGCGGGTCAGGCCTGGGTTGGCCGAGCTACTCTCAGACTGGCAGTTGCCGTAGAATTCACCACCTGATTTATCGCAACTCGCAACAAAAGTAAGAGGTCAATATGCAAGACGTAGTCATCGTAGACGCCGCCCGATCACCGGTAGGCAAGAAGAACGGCAGCCTTGGCGGCGCGCATCCAACCGACGTTCTCGGCCAGGTCATGATGACCGTGCTGCAACGCAATGGTTTAGATTCTGCTGTGGTTGACCAGGTGGTGGGAGGATGCATCAACAAGCTGGCGGCCCAAGGCATGAATGTAACGCGTACTGCGTGGCTCGCTAACGGCGGCGCCGAATCCACCCCGTGCATCACCATCGATTCTCAATGCGGGTCTTCTCAACAATCTACCACCCTCGCACATAGCATCCTCGCGTCGGGTCACGCCGACGTGGTCATGGCCTGCGGCGTAGAGAACATGACGCGGTTGCCTATCGGATCAGACGCCGTTGGCCGCGACCCCAAAATGGGTAAGCCGATCTCCAAGAGTTACTTCGAACACCATGAATTTACCAGTCAGTTCGAAGGCTCCGAACGCGTAGCTGAGAAATATCAAATTACCCGCCAGGACGCTGACAATTTCGGCTTACAGTCCCAGGAACGCGCTCGACACGCCATCGACAATGGTTATTTCGACAGCCAGATCATTCCCGTGGAAGCGCCGGTGATGGACGACGACTTTCAGAAAACAGGTGAATCAGTCGTCGTTACACGGGACGAAATCCCGCGCGACACGAGCCTGGAAGCCTTGGCAGGCTTGAAACCGGTAGCGCGGGAAGACGGCATCCACACCGCCGGCACCTCCTCCCAGATAGCCGACGGTGCTGCGGTTGTGCTGATGATGTCTGCGGCTAAAGCCGCCGAGCTCGGCCTGAAGCCGTTGGCTACGGTCAAAGCATCCGCCTTGGTGGGTTGCGATCCAGTGTTGATGCTGGAAGGTCCTATCCCTGCTACCGAGAAACTGCTCGCGGACACCGGTCTGGCCATCGACGACATCGACGTTTTCGAGGTCAACGAAGCGTTTGCATCTGTGGTTCTGTCCTGGGCGAAGACCGTTGGCGCCGATATGGACAAGGTTAACCCGAATGGCGGAGCGATATCCCTAGGTCACCCGCTGGGCGCCACAGGTTGCTTCCTGATTACCAAGGCGGTACACGAACTCGTGCGCACAGGCGGCACTTATGGCCTGATTTCCATGTGCTGTGGTGGTGGATTGGGTACCGGCACCCTCATAGAGCGCGCTGCCTGAAGCAGCATCCGGTTACGCGGGTATGCGCACCGGCAGCGATTGAATGGCGTGAAACACCGCGGAACTCGCACGCACGGGTTCCCCGGTGACTTCTATATTGGGGTGACGCTGTAGGAGTTCTTCCCACAGCACACGCAGCTGCATCTCGGCCAGCCGGTTACCCAGACAACGGTGCACGCCGAAACCGAAGGACAAATGCTCGCGCGGACGCTTGCGGTCGATGATGAATTCATACGGGTCGTCGATCGCCCGCTCATCACGGTTTCCTGACAGGTACCACATAATCACCATGTCGCCGGCACGGATATCCTGACCTTGTAGCTGGAAATCCTGAATTGCGGTGCGCCGCATGTGTACCAGGGGCGTCTGCCAGCGAATGATCTCCGGCACCATGGTATTTATCAGTTCCGGATTCGCACGCAATTTTTCATACTGTTGTGGGAACTGATTTAGAGCCAGCAATCCGCCACTGATTGAATTACGGGTGGTGTCATTGCCCCCCACCATCAGCAAAATGACATTGCCCAGCAGCTCCTTCGCGTCCATATCCTTAGTATGTTCGCCCCAGGCCAACATGGACATGAGGTCATCTCCTGGCTCACTGCGTGATTTGCGTTCATCCCATACCGCCTGGAAATACTCGCCGATCTCCGCCAGCGCCTGGTAAAAATCAGCTGCAGAAGATGCATATTGCGGATCGTCCGCGTTGCTGATGGCGTTCGACCACCTGATCAGTTTGTGTCGGTCCTCCTGGGGCACGCCCAGCACCGTCGCCAACATCCGACCGGTAAGCTCTACCGACACGTTTGGCACCCAATCGAAATCCTCATTGAGCGGCAACGCCTCGACGATTTCCACCGCCCGCTCCCGTATGAGTTTCTGCATTTCCGCCAAGCGAGCCGGGGCAAGACCAGGTGCTACGGCTTTGCGCTGCTCGTCGTGCTGCGGAGGGTCCATGGATATGAAGTTGGGTATCTCATTGCTTGAATTTGGACGGCCGGTAATCGTCACGCCACCGAATTCGTAGGATGATGAGAACACCTGATGGTTACGGTCCACATCCATAATGTCGTGATAGCGCGTTATGGACCAATAAGGCCCGTACTGGCTTTCCGCGCAATAGTGCACTGGCGCTTCGTCGCGTAGTCGGTCGAAATAGCGGTACACCAACTGCTCGCGGAACAACTCGGGGTTGGCCACGTTGATTTCGTCCAACTCCAGATCGTAAGGATCTAGACTCGCGTCTACCGGTATCCGCAAACGCCGCGAAGACTTCCACTCTCGCGCCGCATCGGCTCTTGCACGCAGGTGTGCGTATTGTTCAGACATCAAGCTACCCATGAAAGATACACGTAGCCCAAGTATATTCACTTACCGTCTTGCGCGGTAGCGCTCACACGACCTGCTCAAAACACCCGGGTGTACTCGCCCTTGCCGGAAAAAGTCGTTGAGCCTGTATAGAAACCCTGCGTCCGCAGGTGCACCGTCACCTCCTGTTGGCCTCGATTCTCCCAGAACCAGCCGTGAATGCCGTCAAATGGCGCAACGTAGGTACCGTGCGCCGAACGCGACCGCCCGGCGGAAAAACTAACCGCCTCACCCTCAACCACCCCTGCCTCTTCGCTGTGCATGTCATAAATCAATTCACTTTCGGCTTGCCAGCTATAAATCATCGCCCGGCCCGCGCGTAGGCTGTACTTGTACTCAATGGATTCGAACGGACCTAGAACGAACTCCACCTGATCCGCAACGTAGGCCTGGTCTTCTTCGATGATTGCGCTGACGGTATAGCCGGACATCCCTGTTATACCGATGGCGTCACCCAACCCCGTGGGGTCGATGGCAAACTCCGCCGGGAGCACAAATAGCACCAGCGCAAGCCCAGCAGTGATCAGACTGGCAAGCACCGTCATGGCGATGGTGCGCGGTGGGGGCGCCTGCGCATTCATTTGGTGTCTTGTTCAGTGATCATGTAGCGATTGTGGCAAGCCACGCACACGCTATACACATTCGCACCGGCTTCAAATAGCGCTTGCGCATCCTTGGCAAGGGCTGCGTCGCGCGCGCGCACCCCGGCCACAGTCAGACCTGAGGCATATTCCAGCCAGGCTTCATGGTCCGCTGCGTAGCCCGGCATCATAAGAGTATTGCCCGCTTCAGCGACCACGGTGGCGGCGTCGCGAACCTTGTCCCAACCTGCCTGGGTGGTCGGTTGTAGATCCTGCTCGCCTTCCACGGTGATCACATAGCCAGCGTTGTCCCACAACACGTCCGCGGCAGGCTCCAATAGCCACACCATGTAATCGTGTACTGATGCGCTCGCCTTGTACGGCGTTAGCTCCTCCGGCGACGTTTGGCCACAGGCTGCGGCGGAAAGCAGGCCGAATAACAACACAGATCGATAGGTCATAATTGACGCCGGCATAATGATGCGCATTGTACGTCCGCCGGGTTCAGCCCGTAAATTGTAGCCAGCGCTTGAACAGTCCCGCCACACGCGGCGTGAAGCGACTCCGGGTATAGGCATCCGCCAGACGTTTCAAATACTCGGAGCGGGTGGGATAACAAAACAGCATCTTGCTTGGATTGCCCAGACCCAGCTTGTTGTTCATCAGCATGCAGATGGGCGCGATCTGCTCGCCAGCATCATGACCCACAATGGTAGCACCAAGAATCTGATCCGATCCGCGTCGTGTGTATACCCGGGCAAAACCATCGCCCTCGATTTCCACACGCCCTCGATCGAGTTCGGCAAAATCAAACTGGTAAACATCGTAAGCCACACCCGCAGCGGTGAGCGTATCTTCGTTGTGACCGACCGACGCGACTTCGGGTTTGGTGTAGGTACAATGAGGCACGATGAGACCGTCGACCTTGGCGGTTGGCGCGAACAAAGCATTCTGCACCACCGCCCGCGCCTGCGCGTCTGCATGATGAGTAAACTGCAGAGCGGCAGTGCAATCGCCTGCCGCGTAAATTGACTTGTTAGTCGTGCGCAACTTCGCATCTGTCACGATGAAACCGCGCTCGCTAACGCGAACTTGCGCGTTCGCCAGATTCAGGTCTTCCGTATTCGGGCGTCGCCCCAACGCAACCAGCACTTGCTCACTTAGAACGCTAACCCCGCCTGCCTCGACGCTATGCCCATCCTGGGTTTGGGTGACCGAGCTAACCGCGTGGCCCAGGTGCAGCTTTACCCCCGCTGCGCGCAATGCCTGGGCAACCTCTGCACTCGCATCACGCACCTCCAGCGGCAATACTCGATCAGCCAGCTCGAACAGATCGACGTCGACACCGAGCCGCGCAAAGCCCAAAGCCAGCTCACACCCGATCGCGCCCGCGCCGAGAATCGTCAACGAGGCTGGCGCCGTCGTCAGATCGAACACGGTTTCGTTTGTCAGAGGTGCACTTTCACGCAACCCTGGGATTGGAGGTATATCTGCCCGCGCGCCAGTGCAAATGACCACCCGACGAGCGTCGAGCGGTAGGCCATCCACGCATACCCGTCCACCTTCGTCGAAGGCTGCAGCGCCCAGGTAGACATCTACACCAGCTTCGGTATACCGCTCAACGGAATCGTGGGGCGCGATACCGGCACGAACTTCACGCAACCACGCAAACGCGCCTGCAAAATCCGCATCCGGGTGGTGTGCCGTGTATTCAAGCAGGGCTTTGCTCGGCACGCATCCCACGTTCAGACAGTCCCCGCCCATACGATGACGCTCGATCAGGGCGACCTTGGCTCCCAATCCAGCCGCGCCAATCGCGGAAATCAAGCCCGCCGGCCCGGCACCAACCACTACCAGGTGGTAGCGCCCTTGTGGTGTGGGGTTAGTGTAGTCAGCAGGCTGCAGGAAGGCCCTGGTCTGCTCGTCGAAGTTCGCACCCGCATAGTTCATACCGACGCCTCGTCCAGCTTTTCGCGTAGCGTCCTGGTCGCGATTCTTGAAATAACCACCGTCAGTAACAGAGTAGCCACCAGACCAACATACAATGGCCAGTTCCCCACCGGAGATTCACCAACGTCGCCGGCAAGCAATTCAGTCAGGTCGCCCGCGATTGATCCCAGATAGACATACAGTACCGTACCAGGAATCATGCCGACCCATGACACCCCGACATAAGTCCAGAAGCGCACGGCGGTGAGGCCGAACGCGTAGTTTAACAGGTTGAACGGAAATACCGGCGACAGCCGCGTCAACAGAACGATCAATGCGCCGTTGTCGGCTACAGCCGTATCCAAGGCCGCAAAGCGCGGCAAGTCATTTAACTTATCCGCCACCCATCCACGCGCAAAGTAACGTCCCGTGAGAAATGCCCCAGCGGCACCCACCACGCTGGCGAACGACACCAGCATAAAACCATAGCCCAGGCCAAACACGAATCCACCCGCCAGGGTGAGAATGCTGCCGGGCATCAGCAGCACCGTTGCCGTAACGTACATAAGGATGAAGACCAGCCAGGAAATCTCACGATTGGCTTCAATCCAGGCAAAAGCGTGTTCGATCCATGCCGCGACCGGCAGAAAATACGCGGTCGCTAACAGTAGTACTATTGCGCAGAGGAAAATGGCAGGTTTGCGCATTAAATCTGTTCCGCCTGCTTGCGCAACGTAAATTTCTGCACCTTGCCGGTGGAGGTCTTTGGCAGCTCAGCAAACACCACATGCTTGGGCACCTTGAAGCGCGCGAGATGCGCGCGACAATATTCAATCACATCCGCTGCGGTCGCCCCCTGTCCGTCGCGCAGAGAAACAAACGCACAAGGCACCTCGCCCCATTTGTCGTCACTCTTCGCCACCACCGCGGCTTCTAGAATCGCCGGGTGGGCGAACAACAGGTCTTCAATCTCAATGCTGGAAATGTTTTCACCTCCGGAAATAATGATGTCTTTGGATCGATCTTTGATCTGGATGTACCCATCGGGGTGCCATACGGCCAGGTCACCAGAGTGAAACCAGCCGCCACGAAAACTCTCCGTAGTAGCCGTCGGATTCTTCAAATAACCCTTCATCACATTGTTACCGCGCATCATGATCTCACCGATCGTCTCACCATCGGTAGGCACTGGCTGCATGGTCTGCGGGTCAGCGACGATCAACCCTTCCAGCATCGGCCCGCCTACGCCCTGCCGTGCCTTGAGCACCGCCTGCTCGTGTGCGGGCAGCCCTCCCCACAGGTCCGGTTGCCAGGCACAAAGCGTCACGGGCCCATAGGTTTCGGTCAATCCGTACACATGGGTGACATCGATTCCCATATTCTGCATACCTTCTATTATCGCCGCCGGCGGGGCAGCCCCGGCGGTCATCACTTTGACCTCGTGGGTGACCAATCGTTTCAGGTCGTCGTTGGCGCTCAACAGCGTATTCAACACCACCGGCGCGCCACAGAAGTGGGTGACAGCGTACTCGGAAATAGCGTGATACACCGCGTCGTCACGCACCTGGCGCAGACAGACGCTGACCCCCGCGTTCACGGCCAGGGTCCAGGGAAAACACCACCCGTTGCAATGGAACATCGGCAGCGTCCACAGGTACACAGGGTGCTCACCCATGTGCCATGTAAGGGCGTTGGATACTGCGTTCAGGTAGGCACCGCGGTGATGGTAGACCACACCTTTGGGGTTACCCGTGGTGCCTGACGTATAGTTGAGGGCTATGGCGTCCCATTCATCGGCGGGAAGGTAGTCCATGGCATCCACCGGCAGCGCCGAATCCTCCCCGCCTTCGCTGACCAGATCTTCGTAGCTATGCTGACCGATCAACGCGCCTTGCGCATATGTCGGGTCATCAATGTGAATCAGCTGTGGCGGCTGCTTCATGTTCTCGATCGCTTGTTGGGCGACCGGACCGAATTCCTTATCGACTAGGAATACCTTCGCTTCTCCGTGCTCAACAATAAAACGGATCGTGGCAGCATCCAGCCGGATGTTTATGGCGTTGAGCACCGCACCAGTCATTGGCACCGCAAAATGAGCTTCAAACATCTCAGGCAGGTTCGCGCACAGAACGGCGACGGTGTCGCCCTTGACCACTCCCCGCGCCTGCAGCGCTCGCGCAACCGAGACGCAGCGCCGCCACACTTCAAGCCAGGACAGGCGACGCTGACCATATACTACCGCCGCGTGCTGCGGGTAGATCTGCGCGGCCCGGCGCAGCAATGATATGGGTGAAAGTGCGGTGAAGTTGGCCGGCTGCTGATCCATATCGACGTCGTATATGCCCATAGTCTCACTCATGCATGTCTTTGATCATTCGGGTACGCATGCCCGCCTGCATTTCCTCGGATAACACCATTGCGCGGCGCTCGGTCAAGTCCAGGCGCACTCCGGCCGCTTCCGCGGACACGCAGAGATCACCCGTCACAGTTTCGAACATCAGATGCGCAAATCCCTGCACCTTGGCGCCGACCGCTGATACACCTGACATAAGGGTAAAGTGGCGCCCGAGGTGAAGGGGCCGGTGATAGCGCAAACGATACTCCAGAATTGCGCCACCTTCATTTTCGTCCATCATCCCGGTTTCGCCGTGCAGGTCGCCCCACAAGTGTGGCATCGAGTCTGAGATCCGCCCCATGTAATTATGCAGCAACGGCACACCTTGCACGTCACATTCACCAACCTGCATCACGCCCATACCGATGGGATGAAAACCGTATCCTGGAACCGCCGCGAGATCGAGAACTGTGTGACGCAGGTCGCTGTCCTCAACGCCCTTGGGAGCCGCATAATCTTCAAGCGTAGCGCTAACCTTGCCCCCGACTCCCGCTAGCCGGTGGATACAAGTACACAAGACCTCGCCCGTATAGGATTGACGCAGCTCGGTCAGCACATCCGTGAATTCAGCATTCACCGCAATCACCCCAACATAACCGGAAAGCGGCGCGGCCAACCTTGATTCCTGCAGAAACCGGATATGCTGCACCGTCACGCTGCCGAGCACATCCTGCGCCTGCGCGGATACGAACAGCCCAAGCGCACTGGCACCCCCGCACAGGGTCTGACAGTGTTTTTCAACATAGAAACGCACATTCAGGTGGTCGTTCTCGTCACATTCCCAGCTGTTTACGCTACCGCGGTAACTCAGATGCACGGCTACTCGCTCACGCCGGTAACGAGGATCAGCGCGAGCGCAGGCACAACCACGTATCTCACTAATCGGCGCCAGAGGGTAAAGGCGAGATCGCTACCCAGAGCCAACTCCTCGCGGCTGTGTACCTCACTGACTCTCCATCCGACGAACAGCGCAATCAGCAACCCTCCCAAGGGCAACATGATCTGGCTGGGAACGAAATCAATAGCGCGGCCCAGCGAGACGCCGAACAGAAACACATCCTGCCAGTGGTTGTAGCTGAGAACACTTACCAGACTGACCGCCAGGGTCGTTGCGATCAACGCCATCGCGGATTTGTGCCGGCTCCAGCCAAAGCGCTCCGACAACCAGGCACCCAGGGGTTCGCTCAAACCTACTACGGAGGTAATCGCTGCCACGGAAAGCAGCAGAAAAAACAGCACGCTCACGAGTTGCCCGCCGGGCATATGTGCAAACGCAACGGGCAAGGTCTGGAATATCAATCCAGTGCCTCCTGAGGGGTCTAAGCCATTGTTAAAAACCATGGGAAAGATGACCAGTCCTGCCAGTAGCGCCACCAGGGTGTCCGCGATGACGATCACTATGGCGCTTTGACCAATGGAGACGTGTTTCGGAAGATACGCGCCGTACATCATCATGCCGGCCATCGCGACACCGATGCTGAAAAATGCCTGGCCCACCGCCGCCAGCAACATGGCGGGACTGAGCTTGGAAAAATCGGGTGAAAACAGGTATTGCAGGGCTTGTGGCATACCGCCGGCAAAAACATTGAATATTGCCAGGCTGATCAGCAGCAGAAACAGCAGGGGCATAAGGAAGGTCACTGCCCGCTCTATGCCCTTCTGCACGCCACCGTAAATAATGCCCCCGGCAATCGCCAAAGCGGCGAAGGTCCACCCGACCAGGAGCGGCACGTTATTCAGCGCTGCAGCAAAGTGCTCGCTCGACGCACGCGCATCAATCCCGACCATGGCGCCGCCAGCCGACTGGTACAGGTAGTACAGCACCCACCCACACACCACGGCGTACGCGATGAGAATCGAAAACGCGGTCACCAGGTTCAGGTACCCGACCCACGCCCATCTGGAGCTGCGCTGGTTGAGTTGCGCCACACGCCGAGTTGAGCCAGGCGGCGTGAGCCCGCCGCTACGGCCAAGCATGATCTCAGCCATCAATATCGGCACGCCGATGCCAAACGCGCACACCAGGTACACGACAACAAACGCAGAGCCGCCGTTTTCGCCGGTCACATATGGAAATCGCCAGATGTTGCCCAGCCCGACTGCAAATCCGACCGATGCCATCAGAAAGCCAAAGCGTGAACTCCAAGCTTGGGCAGCGCCCGCCATGTCAGCGGCCGTTGAACTCCGGCGCCCGTTTCTCGACAAAAGCCATGGCCGCGCCCTTGTGATCATCGGTCATGAAACAGCGCACCATATGCAGCGCTTCACGATCGAAGGTGTCGCTCAATGACCCACCATAAGCCGCATTCAGATTCTTCTTCATATAGCCCACCGCGACCGTGGGCAGACTGGCCAGCTCGTGCGCTAACTCGCTCACCGCCGCATCATATTCCTGCGCAGTAGCGACGCGGCTCACCAGACCGATGTCCAACGCATCACGCCCGGACACAACGGACGCGGTGAAATACAGCTCGCGTGCCTTGGCCTGGCCCACCAGATACGGTAGGAAAAATGATCCGCCATAATCCCCTGACAATCCCACCTTCGAAAACGCTGTAGTTAATTTAGCGGTATCCAGGGCAATACGCAGATCACACGCCAATGCCAATGAAAATCCAGCACCTGCAGCAGGGCCGGGAATCGCCGCAAGCGTGGGCTTGGGCATCTCGTGCAAGGTCCGCGACAGTTCCATACCGGTACGCAGGTTCTGCGCCCTGCCTTCCAGATCGAATCCACGCGACGTCTTTTCTGCGCTACCGCTACTGGCTTCGGAGGCGAAACCCTTGACATCGCCGCCGGCGCAAAACGCGCCACCAGCGCCGGTTAAGACAACACATCGAACGCTCTTGTCTGCAGCAAGGCGTGGCAATGCTTCATGCATTGCCTGCATCATCTCGCCGCTCATGGCGTTGCGTGCGGCGGGACGATTCATGGTCAGGGTGGCAACGCCACCGTCAATTGTTTCGATCAGGTGATCAGTCATGTTGTGCTCCTTAAAGTGTGCTGTTGGGAAGTACCCTATCTCGTGATATGAGGTAGAACAACCAACCCGCCACGATCAGGGCCCCGCCTACCAGGGCTTCCACTGGCCGCTCGTATACCACGAACACCAGCGTCCACAAAGTGATGCCCACATATATGACCATCGGCCACGGATACCAAGGGACCTTGAACGAGGACTCTAGCTCGGGTTTTCTCCTACGTAGTACATAAACGCCCGCCACGGTCAGCAAGGTATTGAGTGCGAGGGTAAAGCTTGCGAACACCAATATCGCATCGAACGTAGACGTCAGCACCAGCACCAGGGTGATGGCCGTCTGAAAGGCGATCGCCGCTGCGGGAATGCCATGGCGATTTTCCCGGGCGAGAAACCGCAGCGCATGGAAATCTTGACCGATCACCTGCAGCGCTCTGGGGCCGGCGATTACCATAGCGGAAACGGTAGACACCAATAGCGTGGCCAGCATCAATCCAACCATGCGCGAGCCTGCATCGCCAAACGCGAAACCGGCGACGATATAGCCGATTTCGAGCTTGCCTTTGAGCTCCGCCATCGGTGCGACCGTGAGAAACATCACATGCAACACGACATATAAAAACATGACGAGCACCGCGCCAAACAACAGTATGCGCGGCAGGTGCCTGGCGCCACCTTCCACCTCACCCACCAGATAGGTAGCAGCGTTCCAGCCAGTGTACGCATAGTTCACATAAATCAGTGCGATTGCGAAGGCACCGCTGGTTATCAGTGGCATGTCGTCTGCCGATGGAGCCCAGCGCAAAACCTGCAGCCGTTCAACATGCCACCACGCGGCGACGATGAACACTATGATCAGCACAACCTTAATGCCGGTGAACACGAGCTGGAATCGCGCACTGCCGCGTCGGTTACCCAGGTGCACCATGCCCACCACCAGCACCAGCACGGCCGCCGCGCCCACCACGGGAATCGATTCGTACACGGCGTTCAGGTAGGTAGCGGAGGTTATAGCCGCCAGCGCGGTCGGTGCGGCGAACCCGATAGTGGTCGATATCCACCCGGATATGAAACCGGCGCCGGGGTGATAAATACGCCCGAGAAAATTGTACTCGCCCCCTGAGCGCGGCAACGCAGCGCCCAGCTCGGCGTAGCAAAGCGCGCCGCACAGGGCCAGGACGCCGCCCACTACCCACAGCAGGATGATCACTGGAGCGGAGCGAATATCCAGCAACTGAAAACCGAGACTGGTAAACACGCCCGTACCTATCATGTTCGCGATCACAATACTGATCGCCGTGTTGGGACTAAACTTACTAGAATGCTTTTGCATTACTCTGTAACTATTTGTTTTTTTTAATGTTTTCAGGATTATGGAAGCCGCACTTCGATGCGCTCCCGCCCGCGTGAACGCCGGCTATCGAATTCAGGCGATGCGTCGCGTGAAAGGGTTATTGCGCCAGTCTTTGTCGGGTGATTCGCACTCATCGGACGCGAAGTGTACCGATATGGCGCGACGGAAATCCTCGCCTTTGTTGGAGCCCGAGCCGTGAATGAGCAGCGGATGAAACAGTAGGGTATCCCCAGGTTGCATCTCGACATGTACGCGCTGAGAAATGTCGAGATCACGCACGCCATAGAAACCGTAATTTACGAACTCCCAATCCGGATTTTCGTGCTCCAAAGGCCCTCTTTTGTGAGACCCCGGGATCACTGACAAACACCCCGTCTCACGCAGTGCGGGCAGCATGGCCGTCCAGACACCTATGATCTTATCCGCAGGCGACAATTTGAAGTATCGCAGGTCCTGATGCATGGGATGCTTGCCATCCACGCCCGGAGGTTTGTTAAACACGTTGGAGGAAAGACTGTATATCTCGCGTCCAATAATAGACGCAACGGCGGCAACCAGACCGCTATGGTGGGCAAATGCAAACAGGGTCGGATCTTCTTCCAGACACAACACCTTGTTTACTCCATGCGTCGGGGTGGCCGGTTGCACGGCGCCCTTCACCACCATGACGTCCTGCATGATTTTCATACCCGGCGCCAAAGCCTCACGCCCTGCCACAATGGACTCGAACCGCTCGTTGTACCTGGCGAGTTCGTCAGTGTCGATTAGTCCAGGCAGGAGCAGGTACCCGTGCTCAAAGTACGCTTCGATTTGTTCAGCCGTCAGCCTCATACCCATGAACTTCTGATTCCTGCGAACTGGTACACTGCCACCATTGTATTGATTTGAACAGGTGCATGAATGGCAGATTATCCGAACCCGAACGTCAGCAATGATCTCACCGGACAAGTGGCACTGGTTACTGGAACGACGGCTGGGCTGGGCAAGCGCTTCGCTCAGGTTCTGGCTGCATGTGGCGCCAAAGTCGCGGTGACCGGACGTCGGGTCGATCGTTTGAATGAGCTCGCCGAACAACTGCGTGCGGATGGCGCCACGGTGGAACCCATCGCCCTGGATATGCGCGACAACGACTCCATCATGGCGTGCGTAGATCAGGCTGAGGCGGCGCTGGGCACGGTTACCATCCTGGTAAACAACGCCGGCATTCCAGACGCGCAACGCGCTCACAAGATGAGCAACCAGCTGATCGACGACGTGTTCGACACGAACCTGCGTGGTCCCTATGTACTTTCCTGCGAAATCGCGCGACGCCTGATAGCCGCCGAGAAACCCGGGCGCATGGTCAACATTTCGTCCCTCGGCGCGTTCAATTATTCAGGGCAAGGCGCTGCGCTGTACTCGATTACCAAGGCGGGCATCATCCGCATGACTGAGGCCCTCGCGGTCGAATGGGCGCGTTTCAACATCAACGTAAACGCCATCGCTCCCGGGGCATTCAGTTCGGAGATGATGGACGGCATGGTGGAACGTATGGGTGATATATCTAAGGGGTTTCCGCGCAAACGCATCTGCGATCCTGCAGAGATGGACAGCACGTTGTTGTATCTGGTCTCCCCCGCCTCCGGCGCGGTGACCGGCACCTACATCAAAATCGATGACGGTCAGGGCACTCGTTAGGTGAGCTAATCGGCGCGGTATTCGCCGGCGCGCTTCTCAAAAAACGCCGCTACGGCTTCGGCATGATCCGGCTCAGCATGGCACACCGCCTGAAACGCCGCGGATTGATCGAGCAATTCATCCAGCGAGGACTTTTCGCTCGAGCGCATGAGCTGCTTGGTTAGGCGCACGGCATGCGGAGGATTGGCGGCGATGCTCTGAGCCAGTTCCACGGCGCGCTCGAGCAAAGCATCTTGGTCCACCACCTCCGACAGCAGGCCCATCGACAGAGCTTCGGCGGCCCGCACCGGTTCCCCGCTGAACGCCATTTTGCAGGCATTGGAATATCCCACCGCCCTCGGCAGAAACCAGGCGCCGCCATCCCCGGGGATGATGCCGAGTTTGACGAAGCTCTCGGCAAACATAGCTTTGTCGCTGCCTATTCGAATATCGCACATGGTCGCAAGATCGCAGCCAGCGCCCACTGCGGGTCCGTTGACCGCAGCTATGATGGGTACATTGAGCGCATACACGGCACGCGGAATACGTTGTATGCCGCGGCGATACGCATCGGCCTGATCGAACGGATCGCCCGCAAACAGTCCGCTGCGGTCACGCATGTCTTTGACGTTACCGCCGGCACAGAACGCAGTTCCTTCTCCGGTCAGGACCACTGCCCTGATCGACATATCGTCGTTGATAGCGGCACAACTGTGCTCGAACTCTTCGAACTGCTCGTCGCTGGTGAGCGCGTTGCGTGTCTGTGGGCTGGACATCGTCAACACCAACACATGTCCGTGTTGCTCGCTCTGTAAGAAACTCATAACTATTCTCCACACTGTCTGATATGCGCTGCAGTTTGCGGATATTCATCTCGACTGCAAGCACAAGGCCAGGTAATGGCATAATAGCCCGCCATAAACCACTTCTGGAGCGATCACCATGATGTCGAGAATATGCGAGCAACTGGGAATAGAGTTTCCGCTTTTCGCCTTCACTCACTGCCGCGACGTGGTGGTCGAGGTCAGCAAAGCGGGTGGTTTCGGCGTACTTGGAGCCGCTGGGCACACGCCTGAAAGTCTTGAGATAGAACTGCAATGGATCGACGAGCACATCGAAGGCAAGCCTTACGGCGTCGATATCATCGTACCCAACAGCATCGATGACAAAGAATCCAGCAACCTAACACCCGAGGACATCGAGGCGCGCATACCCGTGGAGCACAAAGCCTATGTAGAGTCCATTCTGGCTCAGGCCGGGATCGACACCCGGGACCTGTGGCAGAAACCGCGTGCCGGTTATGGCGACAACATGCGTGAATCCGGCGCCAGCGCCGTGCTCGACGTGGCCTTCGATCACCCGATAAAGATGATCGTAAATGCGCTGGGAGTACCCCCTGCGTTCATGCTGGAACGCGCGCGTGCGTCAGGTGTTTGCGTTGGCGCCCTCACCGGGGCACGCGAACATGCCATCAAGCATTGCGAAACCGGCGTTGACGTGCTGATCGTGGCCGGCACGGAAGCTGGAGGCCACTGCGGTGAGGTCTCAACACTGGTGTTGGTACCAGAAGTTCTCGAAGCGATAAAAGATTATCCCGACGTTTGTGTGCTCGCCGCTGGCGGCATTGTCACGGGTCGGCAAATGGCCGCGTGCATGGCGATGGGCGCCGAGGGAGTGTGGACCGGGTCGGTCTGGCTGACTACTTCGGAGGCTGAAACGAACCCGGCGGTGAAAGAGAAAATGATAACCGCCAACTCTCGCCAGACGGTGCGCTCGAAAAGCCGCACAGGCAAGTACACGCGGCAATTGCGTTCACAATGGACCGACGCCTGGCAGGCGGAAGAAGCGCCCGCGCCCCTGCCGATGCCGCTACAGAGCCTGGTGAGTGAGCCCGCGCTACGCAAAATCGACAAGCTGGCGGAAGCCGGAGATCCAGCCGCAAGGAACCTCGCTACCTACTGGGTGGGACAGGGCGTAGGACTGATGAACGCAACTGTAAGTACCCGGGCCGTGGTGTATGAATTTATGGAGGACTTCGCCAACGCGGCGGAACGCCTGGGCAAAACTCTGAGCTAGGAGAATTGCCCGGCCTACGGGTTGACCGCTACTCGGGCTTGGTGAGTTTCAAGACAAAGCGGTCTGTTTTACCCCGGATCCCCGGGGCAAACGGCGTTTCGGTGTGGTCGTCGGCCGCATTGGCCAACAGATCACTGGATTCAACGCTGAACCCAGCCGCCTCACCTGCCGCAATCACCAGCGCGGGCTCAATTCGATGCAGCGCGGCATTGTCGGCCCCGGCATTTCCTACATGATCGACAATTCCCAACACCCCACCCGGCTTCAGCACCTGGCGGATGCTTGCCAGCATGGCCTGAGCACCGTCCGGCGAGATGTTGTAAACGTCATGGAAATTCAGCGCGGTAATGGCCACATCTACACTTGCATCGAGGATACCGAGATCACTCATTTCCCGATCCAGGCGATGCACGTTGGGCAATCTGTTGCCTGCGAGACGGTCGGTCATTGCGCGGTCGTTGCGACCCTCGAATAAACGCAGCACCCGGGCTGGATTCTGGGCATACACCACGCCATCGGCGCCGACAACGCTGGACATGACCTCGGTGTAGTAGCCACCGGCCGCGATCACATCCAGAGCAGTCCCACCTGCTTGCAAACCTAAGAATTCCAATACCGCGAATGGCTGACGACCCGCATCTCGGACCGCGTCCGTTTCCGGTCGATCCGATCCTGGGCCTGGGCCCGCCTCACCTGCCGATGCCGCGCAAGCCGCAACAACCCAGAAGCCAGCCACGACCCTTGCGCTCCATTTGAATCTGATCATCGTCATCCCCGCTAGTTTGATTTGCTGCCGCTATTGGACCAAATCTCGACCAGTGATGATAGGCTTTGGACCCATCACCGCACACCAGCGCCCGCGCGATCTCTGCATGACCCTACCTCGCATCGAAAATACCGCGTTTGTCGCATTGTGCGGCGGACAGGGTCGCCGCGTAGATGGTAACGACAAGCCCCTGCTGCACTGGCAGGGTACGGCGATGGTCGATTGGGTATTGAACAGTGTTCCTGCCCGCATGCATAAACTGATCAGCGCCAACCGGAATCTGGAAATCTACGCACAACGAGGCCAGGTGCTCACGGATGCCGAAGTGCAATCTACGGTAGATGCGCAACCAGGCCCCCTGTGCGGAGTGTTGGCTAGCTTGTACTACCTGCAAAAACGGGAACAAGAGGCGCCCGCCAGCGTTTATGAATGGTTGCTGGTGGCGCCAGGAGATACGCCCAAGCTTCCACAGGGTTGGTGGCGCCACATGATGCGCCACGCACAATCGAACACGGATGCCGTGGTGGCTTATGCTGGGGAACAACAGCACAACCTTCATCTTCTATTGAGGCGCCAAGTGCTCCGTTCCCTGGCTGACTACATGCGCGATGGCGAGTACGCAGTGTACAGGTGGCTTGCGACGCTAAACACTCGGCGCGCAATTTTTGACGACGTGGAAGCTTTCGACAACATCAACTACATGAGTCAGCTCGACTAGCAGCCTATGCTTCGCTCATCTGCGACTGGATATAGTTTTCCACGCCCACTTTTTCAATGAGCCCCTGCTGAGTTTCCAACCAGTCGACATGGTCTTCTTCGGAATCAAGGATGGCGCGGACTAAATCGCGACTCACGTAGTCGCCGACTTTTTCGCAGAAAGCTATGGCCTCGCGCAGATCCGCCATGGCCAGCATCTCCAACTGCAGGTCGCCGTCAATGATCTGCGCCACATCCTGACCGATCATCAGTTTGCCGAGATCCTGCAGGTTCGGTAGACCTTCCAGAAACAGGATGCGCTCGATGAGGCCGTCCGCGTGTTTCATCTCATCGATGGATTCGCCATGCTCATGGGTGGCCATGGCGTGCAATCCCCAGTCGGCGAGCATCTTTGCGTGCAGGAAATATTGGTTTATCGCCGTGAGTTCGTTTTTCAGGATCGTATTTAGGTGGGTTATTACACCCGGATCAAGAGATTGCATGCAGATTCCTTCGAATATTCACCGGTTATGATGCCCGATGTGTGCCGGTGGTGCAACAAGAATAATACATAACTTATTGATTTATAACGATAATAATTATCATCTAGCAAACGTAATCGCAGCCAGAATTGTATTGATATCGAGAATGATTTGCATTTAGAATACCGTTACGCGCATCGAACGAGTACAGCTATGTACGTTTGCATCTGTAAAGCGGTTTCCGATACTCAGATCAAAGAAGCGGTCGCCAATGGCGCTGAAGATCTCGCTTCTATCCAGGCAAACCTGGGCGCAGCCACCGGCTGCGGCACATGCGTCGACTATGCTCAGAAAGTCATTAACGAAGCATTGACGCAGAAGCTGACCTACGCCGTCTGAGCACGCAATCCTCTAAACCGGATTTCGTTCCAGCATCTGACGCGCGATGATAAGTCGCTGCAATTCATTGGTTCCCTCGCCCACGACCAGTAGCGGTGCATCCCGGTAGTAGCGCTCCACCTCATTCTCCGGCGCATAACCGTAAGCACCGTGAATGCGTAATGCTTCCGCGGCATTTTCCATTGCAGACTCCGTGGCAAACAGTTTCGCCATGCCCGCCTCCATGTCACACCGTTCGCCGCTATCATAGGCAAGCGCCGCTTTTTCCGTCAGCAGGCGTGAGGCTTCCACACGCGTCGCCATGTCCGCGAGTTTCAACTGGATGGCTTGATGTTGCGCGATGGGCTGCCCGAACGTTTCCCGAATCTGGGCGTAACCAAGGCTCGCGCTCAAGGCCGCCTGAGCTACGCCAACCCCTCGCGCGGCAACGTTTATGCGGCCCAAGGCGAGGCCAGACAAAATCTGTTGCAGCCCGCGACCTTCGACGTCGCCCACCAGGTTCGCCTGGGGAACCCGGACCTCGTCAAATTGCACCTCGCCGGTATCAACACCGCGATAGCCAAGTTTGCTCAGTTTGCGCGCCTTATAGCCGGCTTCTTTTTCGACGATCAGCAGGCTCATGCCCTTGTGGCGTGGATTGGTGTTCGTATCGGTTTTTACCAGCACCGCCAATACGTTGCCCTGCACCGAATTGGTGATCCATTGTTTGGTGCCACTAATGACATAGTCATCCCCATGCCGATCTGCCCGGGTTCGAATCGCCTGCAGGTCGGTTCCACAATCCGGTTCGGTCAGGGCTATGCCGCCGCGCAGGTCGCCCGTTGCCATGCGCGGCAACAACTTCTCGCACATGCGCGCGCTGCCGAATTTCTGCACCGCCGCGCACATAATCAGATGGGAATTAAATATACCGGATACCGACATCCAGACTGCGGACACCCGTTCGACAATCTTGGCATAGGTAGACGCGGACAGGCCCAAACCTCCGTAGTCGGTAGAAATGGTCGCCCCGAACAGACCCAATACCTTCATTTTGGCTACAATCTCGAACGGGTATTCGTCGGCCAATTCCAAGTCTTTGGCATAGGGTCTTACGTCGCGATCGAGGAATTTGTCGACCGCGTCCAGGATGATCGATTCGTCGTCCATCCTAATAGTCCAATTCGTCGTCCACTGCGTGGCCGCGCCGCGGTATCAACATCGACCGCTCGAAACTGATCACCTGAGTGCCGTCCTGTTTCTTGCCCACGCTCAGCACGGTTACGATGCCTTGATTTGGCCGGGATTTCGATTCACGTATCGATAGGACCTCAGACTCGGCGTACAGCGTGTCGCCAATATACACTGGCCCAGTCAGCCGAACCTTGTCCCAGCCGAGGTTCGCCACGGTTTTTTGCGAGATGTCGGATACCGACATGCCCGTTACCAGAGAAATTGTCAGACAGGAATTTACCAGTACCTGGCCGAACTCGGTCTTGGCACCATATTCCCGATCAAAGTGCAGCGGATGCTGGTTCATCGTGAGCAAAGTGAACCACGTGTTGTCGGTTTCCGTGATGCTTCGACCAGGCCGATGCTCGTATACATCACCGACGTGGAAGTCTTCCAGATAGCGGCCATAAGACTCCCGATAGCGTTGTTCGCCTACGGGTTTTGCTTCTGCGACCATAACTAGTTCTCCTGTTTGATTACCAATCAGTCTTGCGTTTGGACCCGCCCGGGCCGCTATAAGACCCTGTGTACCATGGTTCAACGGCAAACAGGTCTCGCGGAATTTGAGCTATGGCGCTATGCCACGCATCGATGAGCTGGTCTTCGGCAGTGTAGTCGAACGGGTCCTGCAGCGCCTTTGCGCCGCGCTCATCCACACCGTGCTGCGCATACCACAGGGTCGCGTCAGCAAGCCCTAGCAGTGGGTCAACGATGTCCCGATAGCCCAGCTCCTGCTTGATTTTGCTGATATCGAATACGCGATGGGCGGTCCATGGCTGGGCAATCAGAGGCCGCGCCGACACAGCTAGATCATAAGGCATGGAAACCAGCTCCCACTCGTGGTCCAGGGCTTTGGCACACACCTGCACGACCTGCTTCAAGGTGAGGACTTTCTCATCCCCACAATTGTAGATCTGCCCACGAGCTTGTTGTTCGTGGTCAACCGCCAGCAGAATCGCATGGCCCATATTCTGCGCCCCGCCAAAATGCGTCAGCGACAAACCGTCATCCGGCAGTATGAAATGCGGCCGCTTATCCAGAATCCGCTTCACAATCGGCCACTCGCGCGGCGCGACCTGGTATTTTCCATAGATATACGGGTAGCGGAAGTGGGTCGCGTCAGGATGGTGCGCAAACACTTCCGATTCGCTTTTGAGCACCCGGTAACCCTTGCCGTCCTCCTCCTCATTGCGCGTCTTGAGTGCATCCTCGGCCGTGGGGACCACCATCCCCGGCGGCCACATGGCGTCGGCATTCATGTAGCCGCGATACGCTGGGCCACCTCCCACGGACATGAAGCGCCCGGTGTGGCCAACACAGGCTTGGGCGACTCGGCGCAATCGTCCATAAGTGGCAATGATCAAATCCCAATGCCGCCCGTGCAATGCCTCTGCCAGACACACATCGTCGAACGGATTCGTATGTATGTGTTCGACTTGAGGTGGTATCTCATCAACTTCGTGACGGCCGGTATGCAGTATGGTCACCGCAAAGCCGCGTTCAATGAGACCGTTTACGATGTAGTGCCCGGTAGGCCCGGTTCCGCCTATGACTAGCGCCTGCAATGCGTTACCTCTCCTGTAGATGATTTATTGTGACTGACTCTGACGAGTATCTCGTGCATCATAATGCTCGAGCGCATGCCAGGAATAATCAAATGGCCAATCCAGCACCGGGTTTCAGCAAACATCCGAATTACGAAGTGAACATCGAGCCACTGGGCGCCGAGCTCACGGTACGTGTCAACGGTACACTGATCGCGACCAGCCAACGAGCTGTAGAGGTGACCGAGACCAAACATCGGCCCGTGTGGTATATACCATTCGAAGACATTGACCCGGAGTGCGTCAGCGCGACCGACACAGACACGTTCTGCCCCTTCAAAGGTCACGCCAGCTACTGGTCCATCGTATCAGACGACACCACTATCGATGACGCCATCTGGGCATATCTCCAGCCCTATGATGAATGCGAAACCATTCGTGGATACGCTTCGTTCTATACAAATAAGGTCGACCTGTACCTGGATGGCGAAGCGGCGAACAACGATGGGCCCGGCTGGGTAGAGTGAAAGCCTGGTAGCAGTCAATAGGACGCTAGCGCCCCTGATACACTGGTTCACGCTTTTCCAGGAACGCCGCCACACCCTCCTTGGAATCTTCCGTCGTGCGCAGTCTAGTAATCTGTTTATTGGCCCACTGTCCAACTTCTCTCCAATCCGGTTCAAGCGTGCGGCGTAGACCCGCCTTCAGCGCCTGAACCGCCAGCGGAGGATTGTTGGCGATCTTGCGCGCAAGCTCCATAGCCGTCGGCATCAGAGCGTCATGATCCACGCAGCGGCTGACGAGCCCAATTTCCTTAGCAGTTTGCGCGTCGATCAGCTCTCCGGTGAACAACAGTTCGGCAGCGCGCTCGCGGCCGACGAGCTGCGCTAAGCGACCCAACCCTGGCGCGTCGCAACACAGACCGCGAATGACAAACAGTTCGCCGAATTTTGCGTTCACCGACGCCACACGAATGTCCGCCATCAGCGCAAGCTCCATGCCCCATCCCACCGCCGGGCCATTAACCGCCGCTATGACGGGTATGTCAGTATGCAGCAGAGCGTCGGCGGCGGGCGTCAAGCCCCCGGTCGCCTTGCTGCGTTCACGGAACTCTTCTGGCGCTGGCGCCGAGCTACCGAGAATCTGCTTTACGTCGTCGCCCGCGCAAAACGCCCGGCCGACAGCCGTAATCACCAGTGCCCGGGCCTGACTGCCGCGCACGGTGTCTTCCAGTTCCGCATACAACTTATAAGTCAGCGAATTCATCGCTTCGGGCCGGTTCAAAGTGATCACGCCAACATGATCTTCTACCTCATACAACAGCGGATTTTCGTCACTCATGGGTTTCCTCCTCCAGGAACTTTTGTGTTCTTTGTAGAATTTTCCGCGCGCGCTCGGTTGGATCGGGATAAGCATCACGATACGCCCGCGAGCGTACTTCCATACTCAGGGGCGTGTCGGCGGGTAGCATCCGTAGCAATGGCCACAACGCAAGCTCACCTTCTCCCGGTGCACTGCGCAAATCCAGCGCATCCATCAGCAGGCTTTCACGGTCGTTCGCGCACAGCAGTGGACCATCACACAATTGGATATAAGGGTGCATGACTGAATCCAACGACGGTAACACGTCTAGCTCAGCGCTACGCGCCAGGTGCAAACTATCCAACAGTATCCCGAAGTTGTGTTCCGAGCACGCGGCCAGTAACTCCTTGGCCTGAGCCAGGGAAGACACTTCAGTAATGCGCAGGAACTCCAGCATCGGACGCAAGTCCGGTCCACACCAATCACTGATTGTCGACAACGCCGTGGCCAGCTGGTCCGCACGGGGCTCGTCGCTGACCACCAATAGATGCTCCGCCCCCAACCTGTTACCTACGTCGGCGACCAGCTTGTGACTGTCGTCCAATACAGCGCCCGCGGGTATCCACAACACCTCAACGTCCAGATACCCAAGGCCATCGGCCTGTTTCAGGTCTTTAAGCTCCGCTTCGTCGTCCACATTCCAGGTCTCCGCGCGCACCATTAAACCTGCATCGCTATAACCCGCCGCGACGGCGGCATGAGCAACGGTCAACGCATCGTGCTCGGGCAGCACACCGGAAGCTAAAGAGATTCGTCTGTTTCGCATACCTCGAAGTCTGCAATGGATGGTGGCATCAGCACAAGTTGCGACACAACCGGGTGATTGTTACCGTCACCATAATTTCTGGGAGTTCGAACATGGGTGAACGTGGCCCCGTAGACTACATTCAACGTACTCGAGATCAGTATGCGTCGTTGGGTTATCCGCCATACGCATGGGTGCACAACGAAGCACCGCCACCTTTCGCTGCCCTGAACAAACCACTGTCGCAATGCAAAGTCGGGCTCATCGCCTCAGGCGGCATATACCGACATGGTCAGATCGCATTCCACTTCAAGGACGACCTGAGCTATCGTGAGATAGATCGCGACGCCACCAACGACGAACTTCGCGCCACGCACTTCGCCTATGATCTCACCGACGCGCGCAGCGATCCTAACGTCGTGTTTCCGCTGGATACTCTGCGCCGCTGCCGCGACGCGGGCATTTTCGGCGAGTTGAACGAACACGCGTACACGTTCATGGGCGGCATCTACTCCAGTCGTAAGGTACGCGATACGCTCGCCCCCGCGCTGGCCGAACGTGTACAAGCCGACGAGGTAGACGTGGTCGTGCTGGTACCGGTCTGACCTGTCTGCCATCAGTCCGTTGGACTGATAGCGCGAGAAATCGAAGGGCGGGGAATCCCCACGATAAGCATGTCCAGCGCCCGTTCGATCACAGCCGCGGCCAATCCTCCACGGGCCGTCTATCTGGATTATCCGCTGGGACACACATCGGGCAAACCCCATGATGCGGACAACCAGATTGCGATCATGCAGGATACTTTGCACGCCTTCGCAACCATCGATACTCCCGGAACAATCATCGACCTCGACTACGAGTGGCGCGCCGACGACGCCTGGAAGGACCAGGTCATGCGTCCTCAATCCGAGTCCAAAGACAAATCCGAGCGCGGCCACGCGGACGATCGCGTGCAGCGTTTCGACACGCCGCAGTACCAGAGCGACGAGGACGCCGCGGGCGCGGATCAGGATTGCCCGTCATGCGTGTTCCTGGAGTCTTGAGCCATGAAAGTCGGTATTGCCATGATGAGCCACGAAACGAACACGTTTTCACCAGTGGTGACAGACCTGGATAGATTCAGCAGCGGCCGCGGCACTCCCATGGCCGGCGCCACCGCGTTGGATGTGTACCGTGACACCGCTTCCTGTCTGGGCGGGTACATCGAGGTCGCCGAGCAACATGGCGCGGATATCCACATGGGCATAGCCGCGGCGGCCCCACCCAGTGGGCGTGTGGAAAACGACGCTTTTGAATACATGTGCGCCGCTATCGTCGCCCTGGCCGGGCAGGTCGATGCTCTGCTGCTCGATCTGCATGGCGCCATGGCTACCAAAGCCTACGACGATGGCGAAGGCGAATTGCTCAAGCGAATACGTGCGGCTTACGCATCTCTTCCCATCTCGGTGTCATTAGACATGCACGCCAATCTGACCTCGGACATGGTCGACAACTGCGATGTGCTCGCCGGCTACCACACCTATCCGCACATCGACATGGACGGTACCGCACGACGCGCGGCGGGAATATTCTTCGACATGCTGAGCGGCAACTGCAGGCCGGTCATGACCTGGGGCAATGCACCCATGCTGCCCCACGTCATGCGTCAGGGAACTGACGATTATCCAAACCAGGCGTTGCAGAACCGCGCGCGGGAATTGGAAAAGGATGCCTGTCTCGGGGCCAGCCTATTCACCGGATTTCCTCACGCCGACATTCGCGACGCGGGACTTTCGGCCGTAGTGATCACCAACGACGACAAGGCCAGGGCCCAGCACTATACCGACGAACTACTCGATCAGGCGTGGCAGGACCGTGAGCGCTTTGTGTACGAAATCGCACCGCTTGAACAATCAATGCAGACTGCGGCGACCGCCGTCGAAGGGCCGGGAGACGGTCCGGTGGTGCTGCTGGATCACTACGACAACACCGCATCAGGTGGCACCATGGACACTACCGAAGTGCTCGCTGCCATCCTGGCAGCCGGACTAACGGACGTCGCGGTATTCGGCTTCTACGACCCCGACGTGGTCGAACAAATGGCCCAGGCCGGCGTCGGCGCCGAAGTGACGGTAGATCTCGGTGGGAAGTTGCCAATGCCAACTCTGCAGACACAGAGCAAGCCACTGAGGCTGACCGGCCAGGTGAAACTGTTGTCGAACGGCAAATTCAAGGCACGGGTCGAGATGTCCCGGGGTCTCACCATCAATATGGGTAGGAGCGCGGTGCTGTCGCTTCCTGGCGAAGTCGATATCGCAATTATTTCGCGACACGTTGAGCCGTACGATCCAGAATGTTTCCGCAGCTTGGGCATGGAACCGAGTCAGCGCACCTATCTCATGCTCAAAAGCCGTATTCACTACCGTGTGGGATTTCGCGATCTAGCCAAACAAATCATTGAGTGCGCCGGATGCGGCGTGTGCACTTCGGACTACGCCCAGGTCAGCTTTGAGAACGTACGCCGCCCAATCTATCCATTGGACGACACCCCACCTGGAAGCAACCTCAGCCGCGCCGAATTCTCAGCACAAAATTGAAGACGGAAGTCGGGCTTACCTAGCAGCCTTTTGTAAAAGTTACAACGGGCTGCTAGCCGCCGAAGTCATCCAGATGAATGTTGTCAGGTTCTACACCGAGATCTTCGAGCATCTGCAACACGGCGGCCGTCATCGGCGGCGGTCCACATAAGTAATATTCACAATCTTCGGGTGCAGGGTGATCTTTCAGGTAGTTGTCTAACACCACCTGGTGGATGAATCCGATGTGGCCGCCGAAATCGTCTTCCGGCAGCGGATCCGACAGAGCAACATGCCATTCGAAGTTGTCATGCTCAGCAGCAAGTTTGTCGAACTCTTCAACGTAGAACATTTCCCGTAAGCTGCGTGCGCCGTACCAGTAGCTCATCTTCGACGTGCGGCCGTTGCGTAACAACTCGTCGAAGATCTGCGAGCGCAGCGGCGCCATGCCCGCGCCGCCACCTATCCAGATTTTTTCGGCAGGCGTGTCCTTGACGAAGAATTCGCCGTAGGGGCCGAACACGGTGATCTTGTCGCCGGATTTCAGGTTGAAGGCATAAGAAGACATTTTACCCGCAGGCACATCCATTCCGGGCGGCGGGCTGGCGACGCGTATGTTGAACTTCAATATGCCTTTCTCATCCGGGAAGTTGGCCATGGAATACGCCCGAATGGTGACGTCGTCTACTTTGCTGAAGTTATCCCACACGGAAAACCGATCCCAGTCATCGTGATATTCCGGCTGGACCTCGATCTCGGAATACTTCATCTCGTACGGCGGTATCTCCAGCTGCACATAACCGCCGGCTTTAAAATCGACATCCTCACCCTCGGGCAGCTTGAGATTCAGTTCTTTGATGAAGGTCGCTACATTAGGGTTGGACGTCACTTCGCACTCCCAGCGTTTGACGCCTATCGCATCTTCGGGAATCTCGATCTTCAGGTCCTGTTTGACCGCAACCTGGCAGCTCAAACGCCAGTCGTCACGAACTTCCCCACGGGTGAAGTGCCCCTCCTCGGTGGACAGGATGCTGCCGCCACCTTCCAGCACGCGGCAGCGGCACTGCGCGCAGGTCCCACCACCGCCGCAGGCACTGGCAAGAAAGATGCCACGGGAGGCCAAAGTGCCGAGCAGCTTATCCCCGGCCGGAACTTCAATTGCTTTGTCGGGATCATCGTTGATGAAGATGGTGACATTGCCGGAGCTGACCAGTCGAGCACGCGCAAACAGAATCACCGCCACCAGAAACAGTACCGTTCCAGTAAACATAACCACACCGAGGAGGACGGTGGTGTCCAACATAACTTAGGTCCCTTGGTTAAATATCAATGCCGCCGAACGACATGAAACACAGGCTCAGCAAACCCACGGAAATAAATGTAATGCCCAGCCCACGCAGTCCGTCGGGCACATCACTGTATTTGAGTTTCTCGCGCACCCCGGCCAGTGCAGTAATCGCCAGAGCCCAGCCAACGCCGGCTCCCAGGCCAAACACCGCGCTTTCGGCAAACGTCTGGTCCTGCTCAATCATGATCAAAGAGGCGCCCAGAATGGCGCAGTTCACAGTGATCAGCGGCAGGAACACGCCCAGCGCGTTGTACAGCGCGGGCACGTATTTATCCAGGACCATCTCGAGGATCTGCACCATGGCGGCAATTACACCGATGTAAGAGAGTAAACCCAGAAAGCTCAAGTCCACATCCGGAAAACCTGCCCATGCCAGGGCGCCTTCGCGCAGGAGGCTGTTGTAGATGAAGTTGTTGACCGGAACCGTGATTGCCAAGACCACGACCACCGCTATGCCCAGGCCAATGGCGGTAGAAATTTTCTTAGAGATGGCGATGAATGTGCACATGCCGAGAAAGAAGGTCAGCGCCATGTTTTCTATGAACACGGCGCGAACGAAGATGCTTAAGAAGTGTTCCATCCTTACATCGCCTCCCGATACTGGGCATTGGCGGCTATTTCATATTCCGGCTCCTCCACCTGGTCCCTCTTCCACGAGCGTATCGCCCAGATAAACAGACCAATGATGAAAAATGCACTCGGCGCCAGCAGCAGCAAGCCGTTGGCGTAGTACCATCCGCCGTTGGTCACGGTGGAAATGATTTCGTAACCGAACAACGTTCCCGCACCCAGCGGTTCGCGAATCAGAGCTACGCCAATAAGGATTACGCTGTACCCCAACGCGTTGCCGAAACCATCAAGCGCCGAAAGGAACGGGCCATTCTGCATGGCGAACGCCTCCGCGCGGCCCATTACGATACAGTTGGTGATGATCAAGCCTACAAAAACCGACAGACTCTTGGAGATATCGTAGGCGACGGCCTGCAACACCTGGTCGACCACAATCACTAAGGAAGCGATGATGGTCATCTGCACGATAATGCGGATGTTGGTCGGCACGCGGTTGCGAACAACCGAAACCGCCACGTTTGACATGGTCGTGACAAAAATCACCGCGGCGCACATTACCAGTGTTTGCGACATGCTGATGGTTACCGCGAGCGCCGAGCAAATCCCCAGCACCTGCAAAGCGATTGGGTTATTGTTGATAATCGGATCGACTAGAACGTCTCTTTGCGAGGACATGTTGGTTCCTTTATTGGCTGCTATAACTGTGCTGATTCACAGGTCAAACGTCAGCCTTCAACCGCTGAATGAACGGACCAAAGCCGAGATCGCCGGTCCAGAAATTGATCAGGTTCTCCACGCCACGGGAGGTAAACGTCGCCCCGGACAGGGCGTCAACTTCGTGACGCGCGGCGGGATCAGATGGCGCAGAGCGGCGTTTGACTAATTGGACTTGAGGTTGCCCGGTGGCTGCGAACAACGTCACGCCAGGCCAGCCCGATTTCCACTTGGGATTGTCTACCTCGCCACCGAGTCCTGGGGTTTCTTTGTGGGCATAAAACCCCAGCCCGGATATCGTCTGGAGATCCGCATCCAGTGCCAGGTAGCCGAACAACGTGCCCCACAGGCCATAGCCACGCACGGGCAGGACCAGCTTGTCTATGTTGGCGCCATCACGTTTGATATAGACGAGTGACGCATTTTCCCGACGCCGCAACGTCGCAACATCCTGGGCAGGCGTTAAGGCCATAGACACGTCGGGGTCTTTGGCCGATTTGATGGGGTCGTAGCTGGACGGATCGATATCACTTCGGTATTCGCCGCTGACAAGATCCACGACGCGCACTTCGAATTGCGCGAACAGTTCTTCCACACTGCGCCCCTGTGCGTCGACACTGCTGCCTTCATCCAGCATGCCCGCCGCGCGGAGAATGTTCTGTTTCTGATCGAGTTCCTTGTTCAACTGTTGTTGCGGTTTCAACGCTACCGCCACACCGGACACGATCACCGAGCACACCAGGCAGATCGCGACTGCGACGGTAAAGGTGTTCTGCAGGCTGTCTTTGTCGAAACTAGCCACGAGCCATTCTCCGTTTGATATTCGATTGCACCACGAAGTTGTCGATCAATGGGGCAAACAGGTTGCCGAACAGAATGGCCAGCATCATGCCCTCCGGGAACGCCGGATTGAGCACTCGGATCAGCGCGCACATGAATCCGATGAGGATGCCGTAGATCAGTCTGCCTGTATTAGTCTGCGCCGCCGATACGGGATCGGTCGCCATGAACACTGCGCCGAACGCAAAACCGCCAAGCAGAATGTGCCATACCGGGCCCATGCTGAACATCGGATTGGTGGAATCGACAACATTAAACAGACCAACCGTCGCTACCAGCCCGATCACACAGCCCAGCATGATGCGCCAGGAAGCGATTCTGGTCGCCAGCAACACAACGGCCGCCAAGGCAATGGCAAGGATCGACTCGCCGCCGATAGTGCCAGGCATGTTTCCTATGAAGGCCGACATCATGTCCACACCATATTCCAGCCCCTGGGCGGCGTTGCCAAGCGGAGTGGCTTGGGTGACCCCATCTACGGCCACCCACACAGCATCGCCGGACATCGCTGCCGGATAAGCAAAGTACAGGAAGGCCCGTCCGGTAAGAGCCGGATTCAGGAAGTTTTTCCCCGTGCCACCGAATACTTCCTTGCCGATCACCACGCCAAACACGATCCCAAGCACGGCCATCCACCATGGAATGCCGGCCGGCAGCGTGAGCGTGAAGAGTATCGAGGTTACAAAGAAGCCTTCATTGACTTCATGGCCGCGGACCGCGGCAAACCAGATTTCAAACACAATGCCAGCGACGAACACGATCACGTACAGCGGCAGGAAGTAGCCTAATCCATGAATCAAACAGTCCACTACGCTGTTGGGGTCAAAGCTCAACAGCGGATTCAGAAAGATGCCCCGCCATCCTTCCACAGCGTTAAGCCCAGCGGCCTGCATCGCTTCATTGGCGTGCAATCCCACAAAATAGCTCCCGACCAGCGCCGGAAGCCACGCACACAGCCACACCGTCATCATGATGCGTTTAAGATCGAGACCGTCACGCACATGTGATGCGCCAGCGGTCACCTGTCCGGGTGTATACAGCGCTGTGTCGATTGCCTCGAACGCCGGAAACAGAGCCGAGAGTTTGCCGTTTTTGTCGAAGTGCGGTGCTATGGCATCCAGCATGGAGCGTAGATTCATGCCTAGCCCTCCTTTTCGATCTGCGTCAACACGGCGCGCAATACGGGGCCAAATTCATATTTGCCAGGGCACGCATACGTGCACAACGCCACGTCCTCCTCATCCAGCTCGAGACACCCCAGATTCATGGCCATCTCCAGGTCGCCAACCAATAGACTGCGCAGCAGTTGCGTTGCCAGTATGTCCAGGGGCATCACATCATCGTAGGTGCCGATGGGCACCATCGCGCGTGGACTGCCATTGGTCGAGGTCGAGAACTTAATGCTTTTTTCACCCACCCATTTGGAAAGAAAAGCGGGGAAAACGCTGTGTTTGTCCGAGCCTGGGGCCAGGTAGCCGATAAAGCGGCGCCTTGAATCCTCAGGCAGCAGGGAAACCTGCAAGTGATAGCGGCCGAGGAAAGCAGACGCGCCTTCTGCCGTATGGCCGGCCAGTACCGAACCCGAGATTATGCGCTGATTGCCATCGATCATCTCGCCGGCGGTCAGCTCATCAAGGTTAGCCCCCAATGTGGTCTTGATCAGTCGTGGCTGGGTTGCGCCTGGACCGGCCAGGGCCACTACCCGCTCGCTCATGATCGAGCCAGTCAGGAACAGATGCCCGATCGCAATAACGTCCTGATAATTCAGATACCAAACCGTTTTATTTGGGCCGACGGGGTCGATGTGGTGGATGTGCGTGCCAGCAAGCCCTGCTGGGTGCGGACCACTGAATTCGTGGGAAACGATGCGCGTATCCTCGCCGCTTGGGAGGAAGTTGCCCGGCCCATGGCAAACGTTTACCGCGCCATCCGTTAACTTCGCTATCACGTCGAGACCCGCTGAGAACTCGGTAGCGTAAGTGGGTATGATCGCGTTGGGATCAGCCGCTAACGGGTTGCTGTCCATAGCAGTGACGAAAACCGAGCTCGGCGATGTAGTGATTTCCGGCACCCTGGAAAACGGACGAGTGCGTATCGCTGTCCACGCGCCACTACGCACCAGCTGATCTACCACCGCATCACGCGCTAACTCAACAATCTGATCGCTCGTATGAGCAACAAAGGTGTGCTCCTCGCCAGGCGCTAGTTCGATTACAACCGAACGCAGCGCGCGTTTGGAGCCCCGGTTTATAGCAGTGACCGTGCCGGCGACAGGCGCGGTGTAAACGACCCCAGGAGTCTTCTTGCAGGCGAATAGGGTCTGGCCTTTTGCCACCGAGTCGCCTTGCGCGACGGCCATGGTCGGTTTCATGCCGGGGAAATCGTCACCGAGAATCGCCACGCTGCGCACTGCAGGGCCCGCGCCAATGGTCTGCGCCGGCGCACCGGCAATCGGAAGATCCATACCCTGTTTAATTTTTATCATGCGTTCTCAATTTACGCTGGTCGTGGTGGCGCTCACCCGCACCACGGCCCATTCATGCCTGAATAGTGTTAGACAAGTTTGCTTGCAAATTCGAAGATCCTGCGAACTCTCTGTGACTTCGGTTCACCGCTTACACGGCCGATGTGAACATTTACGGCACGATTAACGGCTGAGCGGATGCTGATTGGACAGATCCCGGCGCGAGGCCGCGCGAATTATAAAGACATGGCAATCGCAATGCCAACCGTTTGGGACATGGTTGGCGACTACGCGACGACGAGTACTGGTGCTAGTACCTGGTACTAGTAGTAGAAAGAGAAGAACAGGCGAGTCACTGTGGAATCAAACCCATACAGCGGCTCATCGCCAGGTGCACGACCGGTAGCAGTGACATCTCGAAAATCGTCGTACTGAAAATCGATATAGTCCACAAACAAGCTCATCGACCCGCGTTTGAATCCAGGCAGCCACGCGGTGTCGAAATCGTACGTTACACCGGCGCCGATGGTGTGGGTGGTGAACGACGCAAGTTCCTTGTCCCGAGCCATGAAATTCTGCTGATCCGGCCGCGCAAACAGATCGCTGTAAAAGTCAGCTGCGGTCTGCTCGTAGTAGCGATACTTCAGCTCGACGGTGAGACCGGTGTTGTCGATGGGATGGGTATAGCCGATTTCCGTATTGTATGCGTCGATGCCCCAGGTGTCTGAATAGTTACGAAATTCGACCTTCAACGCTGCACGGTAAGGCAGGTAATACAGGCCCCGTATCGCCTGGGCAGAGCTGGTACGCGTGCGCGGATATATTTCAGGCTCATAGTTGTAGCCACGCGCTTCGCTCGGGTCCAGGTATCGCACCTGACGATAAGGATTGTTCAAAAACCCTTCATCGGTCACGCTTTCGTAATTGAAGCTGAACAACATGTTTTTGGTGACCACCTGGGACCAATCTACCCGATAGGTCTGCCGGTCGACATCTTCTTCGAAATTGGCGTCGCCATTTCTTCGTACTGTGTCCGAACCGCGTGCATAGCTGATGCCTAGTGTGGAGAGATCACCAAAAAAATCCTGGCTGATGCCAAAGCGTACTGAATTGGCCGAGTAATCAGATTCCTCGGAATTGGTATAGGACAACCCCATGGATGTCTTACCGCGCAAGTAGTCAAAGCCTATGCTTTTTTCCTTGCGCTCTTCGGTGTATTCGCTGGCGGTTGACACGACGTCGATAGATGCACTGGTGATCATGTCAACGTAATAGTTGGCCCACACCGAGACTTTGTCTTTGTATCCTTTGCGCACCAGGATCGATGGTCCATCGACCTGCAAACCACCGCCATCGTAGCCGTGGTACATGATGTCGGCCCTGTCTTCAGGCAGCACTGCGCCATTTGCCACAGCAGCCACGAACAGCGATCCAGCGATCAGCAGGCCTGCGATGACCTTCCTAGTTGCAGCCACAGCCGCCTCCAGAGCCGCCCTCTGCCCCGCGCGCACCTTCCCGAGCTTGATACACGTGATGCAGATAGGCTGAAGAAATCTGGTCACGATTGAAACTCATGATGGGGTCGGCCAGATTGTTACGTTCGTAGGGGCTCACCCAGGGCTTCAGTTCAACACCTGCACAGCCACCCAAGCTGACCATCACACACAAGCTCAGGGTGATCCGGCGTAAATTTGCATATCGACTACACATCTAAACTTCCAGTCATCTCTAGAAAAAGAAGGTCACACCACCGCTGAATTCGATGTTGTGCTTGCCTTCCATGCTGCCCAGCAGATCTGTCTCAAAATAGTGATCGCGCACATCGACTCGCAAAGCCATCCAATCCGTGGCGATCAGGCGATAGCCCACACCCGCGTTAACGGTAAAATGATCGTCTCCGCCAAACTCCGTGCTACCGGCTCCGGCAATCAGATATAAACCGCCCTTGAAGGCCCAGCGACCGCCCACAAACGACTCTCCGGGAAATACATTCCAACCCACGGACACGTCATAAAAGCTCATGTCGCGCTCGGCGTCGGTGAGTAGTGGTGACCCGCCGCTTAAGCGTTCGAAACTGGTTTCACCCAGGGTAGTCTTAGCGTAAGAGCCCTCGACAAAGAAATCTTCGGTGATGTGGTACGCCACACGCACCCCCGCCACCCCGTCAGATCCAAAATCTTCGACGTTCATGACGCCGGCGAACACGCCGATCTCAAAATTCTCGCTGTCGAGATCATCTATCTCGACGTCTCGCCGTTCTGGTTCCCGCACCAGCAACGGTTCGAGCTCTAACGAGCCCGGCTGCTCGGCAAACGCCGGCAGTGCGGTCAGTATCAGTAATATCGACGCAAAAACCGGTTTCGCTACGCGAACACCGGAGGTTAGAAAAATACGCTGAAGCCTGCTTTCCATTGATCTATCTCTTCGTTGTCATCCCGACTCGTAAACACCGTGTGGCGTTTGTATTCCATGCGCAGCATGAAGCGATCACTGAGGTAGAGGTTCGCCCCTACCCCGGCATGAGCTATTTCATCTTCTCTATCTTCCGCGGCCACTATCGTGGTATGCGGTTTAGTCTCGATTATGCCCGTGCCAATGGTGAAATAAGGTGACAGACGCCACTTTGGAAACGGGTACATCAAGATATTTGCGGAGGCCATCACACCATCGGAGAAATCCCCCAGGATCTGGGTACCTTCGAGCTGTATGCTGATATTGGGCGTAAGGGCGTACCCCAGGTACCCGCTCAGCGAGTTGGCGCCGTCAAAATCGCCGCCGGTAAATCCCATTTCCCAGCGTCTGTTACTGAAACTGTGCAAGTTCAGCTCGCCAAAGCTCACCGGTTCACCATCAAGGTCCAGGGTATGTTTCAGGCTGTCCTCATGTACCCAACCTTCCTTGGCCCGGGGTGTACGGACCTTGAACCAATCGGTACGCCGTTTGAGCAGAGTTATCTCATCGCCCTGGCCCGCCACATAAAAAATCGGATAGCCACGTCCGGGGCCGGTGCGCAATTCGATATAGGGATCGGAAACTACAACATGCGGCTCGTATTCTTCGAACAGCTGCCAGGCATATGCCGGTGAAGCCACGCCGCATACAAGTAGAGTGCAAGCCAGGGCCTGCCAAACTCGGTTAAATGTTCTGAACTTGTTCATAAAAGCCGCAAATCCTTTTCGGCGATGGCACGTCTTTATTGAGGCACCGCAAACGGGTCGTTGTAGTATTGCCCGCCGATATCAATCCACTCGGCGATCAACTTCAGTTCCGCTGAAGTCAATCGACCGGCATGAGTACCACCGGGCGCAAAAAGGTCAAAAAAGTCCGGGCTCAGCAACGCGCCGCCTACATTCATTGGAGGCGTCAGGCGAATCGGCACCATTATCGGGATGGGGTTGTCGTTGATGTCGAGAATGAGATCACCGTTGGCGTCAGTCCGGAACAGCAGATTGCCGTTCGCGTCGGTGTCCTGCTCCAGAACATCCTGCCCGGCGATGTCCTGTTCGTTGTCGTCGAACATCAACTCCCGGTAGCTCTTGAGATGATCTGCCTGGTCTGCACTTGCGCCATCCGAAAGATCCAGCTGTGCCGCCGGGATGATGGCCAGACCCGCCGTGTCCACGACGTTGTGGCAGGCCGTGCAACTGTCATCGGTGAGTACCGTCACGCCGTCGGTATCGAATGTTCGTCGGTCGACGGACCACAGCGGATGGATGTGATCGGGATAATGGATGACAATGCGGCAGCTCGAAATCCAGTTGTTCACGCAACCGGGATCTACCGGAGGCAGTGTCGACAGGTCAGAGTAGTTGTACGCGAACGAGGCGTCCCTCGCGCGCAGATCCTCATCGGTCCACAGATCATCAAATCGTATATCCACCATCGGCTCCGGAATGCCGTTGATGCGGGTGATCACCTGGGCCATGGTTTCGCCGGCATTGGCAAACAGCGCCGGATCGGTGTTGGGGAAAGGTGAACCATCCACGGCCGCACCCGAATTTATGCTCGGCGCCTCGGCATCACGCCGACCGTGGGGCATCTCGCTGAACGGAGTGTGGCAGCCGTTACAACTCATCTCTTCACCAGGACGCACCTGCATCCAGTTGTTGTGCCGGGGCCCCATGCGACGACCATCGGCATCGAGCACGTCGAGCCAGAACGCTACATTTGCCGGAACTTTAACCCGCACCGAGCCGTCCGGTTCAACGTGGGCATAGCCTAGAATTTCGCGCATCAATTGCGCCGACGACCTGCCAAAATCGGTGTTGTCCAGGTCCACGAGATCGTCATCAGGTATGGAGACAGATTTAACGATACGCACGAATCGGGCTGGACGCTGGTCGGCGGGAGTTACCATAGGGTCCGCAAGCACGTCAATCGCGGCGGTGGCGACCCCATCCAGGTCATACACGCTGCGCAGGTGAACCACCCCAACTGATTCGCCAACAAAATCCGGATCGAGCTCGAGTCCCGCGATCTTATCGAGAATCACCGGCGGTCCTACGCGACTCTCGAGCACCACCGATTCAGACATGGCAATATCGCTCTGCCCTACCACGATAGGTTGCTGGGTGCCCTCATCGAGATCGGCCATCCAGATCCCGTACAGCGGGTCAGCTTCGACCATGTTCGGGTCAACCAGGTTTTCATCAGTACAAGGCACAATCAGCGGATTTCCCGGATCGCTGGTGGTATCACGCAGACGGCATTGGCTCCACGCTACCAGCAGGCGATTGGTGCCGTCATACAAAGGAGTGACGTGCGCGTATCGGCCCTGACGGGGAGGCACGTCGTCATCCAGGTTCAAGTCCCCGTTCAGTACCATCTCCTGGGCGTCCGCCAGCAGGCCTGCGCTCGCGAAAGTTGGCTGATCGTGTTCGACGTAATTCGCCACGTCGATGGCAACGGGCAGTGTGCCCATGCGGCTTTGTGGCCCTGGCGGCCGCATCATCACCAACAGGCGTCCATCGGGTAGCTCAGCGGGTTCTACGAACTCGATCGTCTCGCCATTTGGCCCGGTATCGTGGCTGTGTACACCGTACAACAGTTCGAGTTCCGTACCGTCCGGGTGAGTACGGTACAGACTGATGCGGTCCCTTCCTGCCACGTTATCCCAGCGCGAGTACACAACGCGGCCATCAGATAGCACCGCTGGGTCGAGATCAGAACTCGCGTTGTAGGTGATCTGGCGCAGATCTGTGCCGTCCGCGTCCATGACATGCAGGGTCAGGGCTTCGTCGGCACGGTTCTCGTCAAGCGCGGAAAATTGTGGTTTGCCTTCGTCAAGCAGTACTGCCTTGGACAGGCGCTGTCGATTCGACGAGAAAACAATGCGGCCATCAGGCAGAAATGCCGGGGCGACGTCGTCACCGTCCTCAGCCACGATGTCCGATGCAATCACCCGTTCCACAACATCCGTTGTTGCGTCAAACAACCAGATGTTCCAGGTAGGCTGCTCGTCATCGTCCAAATTGGGGTCTTCGGGCGCGCGTATGGCGAACGCCAGCTGATCACCGGTAAATGATACCGCAAGGTCTTTAACGTCATACAACGGCGGATCGCCGTTTGCGTCATCTGCAAACAGGCCTGTCGTCAGACTACGTTCGGCAGCACTGGGTGATGCCCGATCACGTAAGATCAATTCCGCGCCAGGAAAAAAATCTGTGGCGCGCCGCACGTCGGTTGTGAGCAGGTTGCCGACATCGTCTGTGAGCAGCGGGCGCATGACGTAGGCCATAGGAAAATCGACCACCACCGGGTCCGGATCCTGACCGCTGGCAAGCGCCGCGGAGCCGCTTGAACCGCCACCGCCGCCACAGGCCGCGACGGCCACGCTCATTGCTATCAGAAGAGACCGCCATCCAAACGTCAGGCAGCGCCGGGCGCGCGTAATACGTGATATCCCGACAGATAGAATTGGTTGGGTCATGCGCAGGCGGTCTCGACAACTGTATCCGAGCTATTTTTTCATATCGCCTGCGCCTACAGATGCGTACCAGTTCACACCCTACAACCCGTACGAATCGAATCCATGGTGTGAAAAAAAGCGCAGTGGTTCGCGTTTTTTTTGCGCGCATTTGACGATTCTATGTCGTTCACGGTCCCGCACGGACGCAGGGGTATGCAGCGCTACGTCTTGCCGCCAACTATTTGCGTACAGACGCTGAAATCGAGGAGCTTCGCATGCGCATCAATTCACCTGTTTCCGGGGTGATACCAACATTTTTACGTCGCTGGTTGGCGGCGGCGTGTGTCGTCATCCAGGCGGCATTGTTGTTTTCAAATCCAGCCCACGCAGATTCCATGGATCAGGCCAAGCGCATTTACGACCGCATAGCCGGCGTGCCAGCAGATGCAATCACTCTGGCCGACATGCGCGATGACATTGACGCCTCAGACCCCATGGCAGCGGCGCTGACAGCAACCAACGCGGCGGAATTCTACGGCGTCACTCTGAAGAACTTCGCTGCACCCTGGACCAATCGCGACGGCAGCGTGTTCGTACCGTTAGACGACTACATCGCCACGGTCATCGGCTTGGTGCGAGACAACGTGGATTTTCGTGAAGTGTTGTACGGAGATGTTCTGTATGTAGGGAGCGGTACCGGCATCCCCCCCTACACAACAACATCCAACGCCCACTATGAGGCATTGGAAACTCAGGGCGCAAATCTGCAACTGAACCTGCAGGCCGCACCCCAAACCGGGTTAAACGGCTTGCCCGCGAACGCATCCGCGGGGGTGATCACATCCCGTTCAGCCGCCCAGGCTTTTTTTCGTGACGGTACTAACCGCGCCATGTTTCGCTTTACCCTGGTCAATCACTTGTGCATGGACATGGAACAGGTCCTCGACGTGTCTCGGGTGCCTGACCACATTCGCCAGGATGTTTCGCGCAGCCCCGGTGGCGACTCGCGCGTATTTCTCAACTCATGCATAGGTTGCCACTCCGGCATGGATCCCATGGCCCAGGCGCTGGCGTACTACGACTTCGAGTACGATCCGGCCACCGACCCCGACGCCCTTATCGGACGGCTGAATTACAACGACGTTGGCCAGGTGGATCCCGCAACCGGTACCCGCGTCGAAGCCAAATACTTCAACAACGCACAGAATTTCGAGCATGGCTACGCCACCCCGGATGACCAATGGGTGAACTACTGGCGTGAAGGACCCAACAAACTCATCGGCTGGGACCCGTCGCTTCCAGGCAGCGGGGCCGGGGCTAAATCAATGGGTCGGGAACTGGCGAGCAGTCAGGCGTTCGCGCAGTGCCAGGTGACCAAAGTTTTCGAGAATGTCTGCTTGCGGCCACCCCAGGACGACGCAGACCTAACCCAGATCGGCACGATGACGACCTCGTTCCAGACCAATGGCTACAACTTGCGCAGGACCTTTGCGGAAGCGGCCGTTTACTGCATGGGCAACTAGAGAACAGGTCATGACTAAAATGCAGCTATCAGAAATCAGCATGTTCCGGGTCATCGCTACCGTTGCGTTGGTATTCCTAGCCAGCGCCTGCGGCAGCGGCAGCGGCGCGGGCACCGCGCAGAATGCCGTCACTACGACCACCAATGTGAGCAACTACACCGGCCCCGCGCCGGCCACCGCTGATGTGCAGGCATTCAAACTGCATGTGTGGGACAACCTGTCGCCAAACAATCGTTGTGGCACATGTCACGATGCAGATCAGGACCCACGTTTCGTACGCTCGGACGACATCAACCTGGCGTATGCAGAAGCCAACAGCGTGGTCGACCTCGCTGATCCGGGCAATTCTCTAATGGTGACGAACGTACGCGGTGGCCACAACTGCTGGTTGGCCAGCGACAACGCGTGCGGCGATATCATTGAGACCTACATCGAGAATTGGGCGGGCGACTCAGCCTCAGGTGTCGGTAAAGAGGTCCAGCTGGAAGCCCCGGCATTGCAGGATCCTGGCGCCTCGAAGAATTTTCCGGCCAGCAGCGCACTGTTCGAAAGCACCGTGTACCCGCTACTTACCCTGTATTGCTCGGAATGCCACACCGACACCGCGTCGATACCGCAAAGCCCGTTTTTCGCAAGCTCAGACCCCAGCACCGCATATTTCGCGGCCATGACGAAGATCAATCTGGATGCGCCGGATAACTCACGCTTCGTGGTACGTCTCGGGGAGGAATTCCACAATTGTTGGGACAACGCGGGTACGACGGACTGTGACAACAGTGCCAGTGAGATGTTAACCGAGATCACTAACATGGCCGACGCCATCGTGCCCACCGAGGTAGATCCAGCCCTGGTGACCTCCAAGGCTCTGCAGCTTCCCGACGGCATTGTCTCGTCCGCCGGTGGCCGATTCGACACCAACGTCATCGCGCTGTACGAGTTCAAAACTGGCAGCGGAAACACTGCCTACGATACGTCCGCGGTGGGCCAATCGATCAATCTGACGTTAAGCGGCGAGTATAACTGGGTCGGCGGTTGGGGAATTCAGTTCGTCGATGGCAAGGCACAGGGTTCGACCACCGCGAGCGCTAAGCTGCGCGACCTTATCGCAGCGACCGGAGAGTACACCATCGAAGCATGGGTAGCCCCTGCAAACGTGACTCAGGACGGACCGGCGCGCATCGTCAGCTACTCGGGAAGCGCCACTTCGCGCAACTTCATGCTGGGACAGACGTTGTACAACTACGATACTTTTACGCGTACGGATCAAACTGACCAGGCCGGCGAACCACAACTGTCTACCGCTGATGCCGACGAAGATCTACAGGCCACCCTGCAACACGTGGTAGTGACTTATGACCCGGTGGACGGACGCAGAATTTACGTCAACGGCCAGTTCACTGGCGATGCTGATCCTGCCCCGCCGGGCCTGTTTACCGACTGGGACGATACCTTCGCACTGGCGCTGGCCAGTGAGGTAGACGACGACAGCCGCTGGGCAGGTACTGTGCGCCTCCTCGCCATCCACAATCGCGCTATGAACGACGAGCAGATCCTGCAGAATTTCGAGGTCGGCGTCGGTGAAAAGTACTTCATGCTATTTAACGTGAGCGACCACGTCGCGATTGCCGACGCGTATGTGGTATTCGAAGTCAGTCAATTTGATTCGTACTCCTACCTGTTTGACGAGCCCTTCTTCGTGATTCTCGACGACACCGTGGCGCCGGGAAGCATACCCCTAGAGGGGATTCGGATCGGCCAGAACGGCCGCGAAGTTGCGGTAGGGCAAGCATTTGCCAATATCGACACCACTATAACCGACGCCCAATACAGCACTGAGAATCGGCAAATCCTGTCCCCGCTGGGCACGGTCATACCGCTGGAAAAAGGCGCAACTCTGGATGAATTCTTCCTGACGTTCGAACAGCTTGGCAGCGCAAGCAACATTGTGGTCGAAGCCGATCCCAACCCACCTGGTCCGCCTCCGGAACTGCCCCGCGATCCGGAATATGGCGTTAGAAACTTCGCAGAAGTGAACGCCACGATGTCGAAAATGACCGGCATACCGCTGACCAACAGCGAAGTCGCTACTACCTATAGTCAGGTACACCAGGCAATGCCCGTCGGCACATCGATACGCGGCTTCATCTCTTCACAGCAGATGGGAATCACGCAACTGGCGATCAAATACTGCTCCGTGCTGGTCGATGACCCTGCCGCCAGGGCAGCCTATTTCCTGGGCTTCCCTTTCGGCACGCCAGCCAATACCGCGTTCGTAGATGAGTCGCTTTTGTTCGACCCGCTGCTAGACAACATGATCGGCAACAGCATTGCTACGCAGCCCGACCGCGTCGCGCTGGAAACCGAACTCAGTGCGCTGGTAGCCACGCTGACCGCGTGCGGTGCCGGTTGCGCCCCGGACCGCACTGAGCGAGTCGTCAAGGCAACCTGCGCCGCTGTGCTCGGTAGCGCAGCGATGCTGGTCCAATAGCCGCCGGTTTAACAAGAGGTTCCAAGCGATATGCGCAAACTTAGACAACGTGGCTACGACGATCCGCTTCGCCACCCGAATCACCCTCGTCCGAAGACGCGGCGCCAATTCCTGAGCCAGGGCTTTATCCTGGGCTCCGGCGCCGTATTGGGCGGATCTCTGGTAACCCTGCCCAACGGCGCCCAGGCGACACTGTCGCCGGACCTGCGCAACCTAATAGATCTGGATCTGTTGAACTGCGGGATTGCCACCGCTGGCGCCGGCAAAATCCCGTTCATCGCATTCGATCTGGCTGGCGGATCGAATCAGGCGGGTTCGAACGTACTGGTTGGGCGCCAGGGCGGGCAGCTGGATTTTCTCAGCACCGCAGGATATGAACGTCAGGGTCTGCCCGGCGACATGATACCGCCGATCGTGAATCCTAATACCCAGACCAACGACTTCATCGACACAACTTTAGGCCTCGCCTTCCACTCGGACAGCGCGTTCCTCCGCGGCATCATGAGCCGGGTCTCCCCGGCGACGGCTGCCAATACGAACGGGGCGGTTATACCCGCACGATCCGAAAACGATACCGGTAATAACCCCCATAACCCAATGTACGGCATCGCCAATGCTGGCGCCGACGGTTCGCTGTTGACGCTCATCGGATCCGAAAATTCAGATTCCGGCGGTAACTCCATGGCGCCCGCGGCAATGATTGACCTCACCCGGCGGCCGACCAAGGTAGACCGGCCTTCAGATGTTACGGGCCTGGTTGACGTCGGCGATCTGACCGCGGTTCTGAGTCAACAGGACGCCGTCACCGTCATGGAATCGATATATCGCATCAGCGATCAAAAAATGCAGGCCATCAATACTGGAGGCGACCCGGTCATCCACCCCGAGGATGTCGTTGAAGACCTGGTCAGATGCGGCTACTTGAAGAGTGCAGACCTGGCAGATCGGTTCGGCAATCCAGCCACACTTAATCCGGCAGGCGATACACAGATAGTTGGCCCTAGCGCCATTTTCAACGATGCAGAGTTCAATTCCGGCGACCGCAGCGCACGGGAGTTTCAGAAGACCGCATCAGTAATGAAGATGGTCATTAATGGATTCGCCGGCGCGGGTACTGTGGAAATGGGAGGATACGACTATCACGGCGGGCGCCGCGCCGAGGGCGAAGTTAAAGACTTTCGCGCCGGCGAGTGCATGGGCGCCTGTCTTGAATACGCCTCTATTGTTGGCGTGCCCATGATGCTCTATGTCATGTCAGATGGATCCCTTTCATCCAACGGGGTTATCGACAATACGGTGGACGGCCGCGGCAAAGGCGAGTGGGTGTCCGATAATCAACAGACCGCCGCGACATTCTTTCTGGTGTACAACCCTGGCGGACGCGCGCAACTCATCGGAGCAACAGCGGAAGAGCAAGCCATCCATCAGCAGATCGGCTACATGCGTCCGGACGGTTCCGTAGAGACTTCCGGCACCCCCGCGGCCAACAATGTGAACCTGCTCGCCGAGACCGTGGTCCTGAACTACATGGCCTTGCACGGTGACAACGGCCAATTCGGTTCGGCAGTGCCCAATCATGGCCTTGGTAGTGCCGCGCTACAGGATAGCCTGACGGCCTTTCAACCCATCGTGAGCGGTACCATCGACAATCCGGTGTAGCCATGGCCCGGCGCTGCTAGACTTGAACCTTCTGAAAATGGGTTAAAAGATGACGGGATTCGGATGTCCCCGTTGCGAAGCAGCGCTACACAGACAAGCACCAGGCATGCTCGTATGCAGACCATGCGCGGTAACTTTTCCGATTCTCGGCGACGACGACGGCGCGGTCCCTTTCTTATGGCCGGACCCTGACGCCGCGCTCCTCGACTGGCGCAATCGCTACAATGCTACGCTGGCGGACATAGACGACCAGCTGGCTGCGACCCGCTCCCCTGACGACGCGCTCCCCACTACAACCCGGCAGCGACTGCTGCATCTGCATCAGGGCTACGACCGCTATCAAGGGGAGCTACGTAACCTGCTCGGTCCGTTGAACGTTGGGCAGGCGCTGGCGCGAGAAACTCATCTGGCATTGCGCACACGCCTCCCCAGCCATCATGGCGTACTGTCGTATGCGCAGAACATTTTCCGCGATTGGAGCTGGGGTGACGACGAGAACGAGCAGGTCGCCAACCACTTCAGCGCCATACTGGGTGACCTGCAACCGGGCGCCAAGGTGCTGGTGCTGGGTGCCGGCGCAGGTCGGCTCGCCTTTGACCTGCACCCCGCCATGCAATTCGACAAAACCTGGGCGCTGGACAGCAACCCACTGCTGTGCCTGATCGGTGCTCGCATGACTACCGGCGCGACCGCCAACCTTACCGAGTTCCCACTCGCGCCAATATCCACCGAAGACAGCGCGGTGGCCAGAACCCTTACAGCGCCCGCGCCAATCAGCGCATCATCCAATCTGCAATTCGTGTGCGCTGACGCTCTACACCCTCCGTTCGCGCCAGAGCAGTTCGATCTCGTCATTACACCCTGGCTGCTCGACGTGATCGACGCCGCGGCACCACGCATCATGCGGGTAATCGCAAGACTCCTGCGCGGCGGAGGACTTTGGGTGAATCACGGTTCGGTAGCTTTTGCGGGGGCGGATCCAGCTAACCGTCTGGCAGCGGTCGAAATCGCCGAGCTGGCCCATCAACATGGCTTCGAGGTGACCAGTACCACCGATGTAGTGCTGCCCTACCTGCAGTCGCCGTCCAGCCGCCAACGTCGCGAAGAACTGGTCTATACCCAGGTTGCGCGCCGCGACGAGCGCGCTTCACATGCGCCCATGTCAGATGAAGGGTTTGTTCCGCAGTGGATCATCGACGAGCGCCTGGCGGTGCCATTGACCACAGCATTCGAGACCCAGATTTCGACCCTGCGCATACATGCATTCATCATGTCCTTGATCGACGGCCAACGGTCTGTGATGGACATGGCGCGGGTTTTCGAGGAACAACGGCTGATGCCTGCCAGCGACGCTGTGCAGGCCATACGTGGTTTTCTAACCACGATGCACGAAGAAGCCGTCACTGCCCGGGGCAGATCAATTCGCGACGCGTAGCGCCGCGATCCAGAATGGATAGTTAGGAAACCGAGAGGGCTGCAGGTTGCAGGATGGGCTGGTTACCCTGGGCTACTGCCGGAGTATCGAACGTTGCCAGCTCCCACGCGTCTTCACATCGCAACAGTGCTCTTGCGAGCTTGTTGTTCAAGGCATGCCCGGACTTGTATCCGCAGAAGGCGCCAAGAATGGGCCGGCCAAGCAGATACAGATCACCTATCGCGTCGAGCAGCTTGTGTTTGACGAACTCGTCCTGGTAACGCAACCCGCCATCATTCATAACGGCATAGTCGTCGATACCAACAGCATTCTCTAACGAGGAACCCAACATCTTGTGGATGGCCTGAGCCTGAGGGAGCTCCTTGATTAATCCAAACGAACGCGCTCGACTGACTTCGTCGACGTAGGACACACCAGAAAAATCGAGCTCAGCCACCTTCGGGTAGCGATTGTAAACTGGATGGTCCGCCACGAAGGTGTAGGCCGCTTTGAACCCTTCGAACGGGGTCAGGGTCGCTACTGCGTCGCCCTGGTTCACCGTAACTTCCCGCTTGATGCGTATGAACTGCTTAAGCGCATTCTGCTCAACGATACCTACCGTGTGGATCAGGTAGATGAATGGCGCCGCGCTGCCGTCCATGATCGGCACTTCTTCGCTCGACAGTTCAACGACGAGATTATCAATCCCCAGTCCCCACAAAGCGGACATGAGGTGTTCTACGGTTGCGACTTGCAGATTCGCAGTGCCGAGGCTGGTGGAGAGGGTCGTATCCGACACATTCTCCGCCGTAGCGCGTATCGGTGCGCTGGCCTTGGCATCGCTACGGACAAAAGAAATGCCCGTATTTTCCCCGGCAGGGCGTAAAGTCATGCGAACCTTGTCGCCTGAATGCACACCAATTCCGATGGCATGCACAGGCTTACGAATCGTTCTTTGTCTTAGCATATTGTTGTTTCTTCGCGCTCAGTATCGAGTTAAAAACTGAACTACTTATCTTTCAATAACTTGGCGACGAACTATACGCACAGTTAGAGCAAAAATGAAGAAAAAATGAAGGCAAAAATGGAAAAATATGAAACAAGATGTTTCAAAAGCGTTTCAGGTCACATTTTAAGGGAATTCAAAGGCTTATATCGGAATTACCACGTCCATGGAGGCATATCAGGCATGCAAAGCAACATTTTTCTCCACTATTCAACAACGGCTTCGAACAATTCCAGATTTGGATGACCCAGATACGTCCCCTTCGGCGCGTTTGCCTGGGCGTGCGCTTTGCGGAAACTTTCAGACTCAGTCCATGCATCGAAGTCCGAACGCGAACGCCATACCGAGTGTGACGCATACAGGGTGTGATCCTCCTGCTCGCCGCCTTTCAAAAGTGCGAACGACACGAATCCCGGCACTTCCTGCAGGTAACTCTCGCGCTCCCTCCAGATTTCCTCGAAACCCTCTTCAAAGCCCAGCGCGATCTGAAACCGATTCATAGCTAGAAACATTTGTTACCCCGTTTACCCTATTGAGTGATTGCCTGCAGACGTTCGACCAGCTCATCCGCAATCGGTTCGGCGACTTCCCGCGCGGTATCTGATGCATTGAGCGGCACGTATTCTAAACTTGCCAGCCACGGCGCGCCCAGGTTGCGTTTTTCCCTCAACAGCAGCGCTCGTACCTGCAGATTCGCCAGAATCTGCAGCTCGGAGCGGCCGTAAAAGCTCAACGTGCGCTGCCCAGTCTCTCGCACGTCGGCGAAGATCAGGACGTCGCCGCCGTTGGCGCGCACACTCTGCCCCATCTGCGCCAGATCGGCATTGAAACCGCCGATGCGCAGGTCATTGAAAAACGATTCATCCATCACCTCGAAGTCTGCGGCGAGTAACGCGCCTTCCAGCACCGACTCAACTACGGTGGAGATTGACGGGTCACCACTAGCGATCACCACCAACTGTGGCGGCCCCGTCGGTGGCGGCGGCTCAATCTCGACCGGGGCTGCCGGCGCCGTGCGCGGACTCGGTTGTTCAGCAAGCACAGCAACTTCCACCTGGAGCGGGTCTTGTGCGAAACCATCCTGGCCCGCGTTCTGGCTCGCTTGTTGAACCGGCGTTGAGGAAATCGCGTCCGCCGGTATCGCGGCGTTGTCCTGTTCCTCGAGGCCTGTCAGGGCGGCTGCAACGCCGGTTGCTGTTTCGCCACCATCGTCAGCTGCCGCGACAACCTCATCGGTCACTTGCGCGGCCGGCGAGGCGCCTTCCCGGCCAACATCTCCAGGAGGTTGCTCCACGTAATACCAACTACCGGCAGCGGCGCCGACAATCAGCAGCAAACCCAGAACCCACCCGACCTGCCCCGCCCGATTCGCACGCGGGGCTGATTTGGGCTTTACGATCGGTTGGGGGGCACCGGCCGCCACCGTATCTGCCGCGATGTCCGGACGATGCATCGCTACTGTGGCGTCCTCCATGGCGGCCGTGGCATAAGGCGGCTCATTGCCTTCGAGATAGGCCGTGAGGTCATCAATAATTTCCTGACACCCCTGATAGCGGAATTCACGTTGCTTGTGCAGCATGTGGGAGAGAATCTGCCGCATCTCCTCATCCACGTCGGGATTCAGGGTGCGGATGTCCGGCACCTCCGCCTGCACCACGGCGGTCATCATGGCGATGGGACTGTCAGCCTTGAATGGCGTTTCACCTGCCAGCATTTCGAAGAACACGATCCCGAGAGAGAATATGTCGGAGCGCGCGTCGACGTCCTGACCGAGACACACTTCGGGGGAAATGTAGTTTGGCGTGCCGACCATCATGCCCGTGGCGGTGAGTTTCGAATCCGGGTCATCGACTTTGGCAATGCCGAAATCAACGACTTTCACCCCACCATGCTTGGTCATCATGATGTTATCGGGCTTGATGTCGCGGTGAACCACCTCTTTGGCGTGCGCGGCCGCCAGCCCTGCGGCCGCTTCCCGGACAATGCGCACGGCGCGCTTTGGATCCACACGCTGGGATGTGTGGATGAGATCGGTCAGCGACTCACCTTCGACGTATTCCATCGCGAAGTAGGGCCGACCCTCGAAGGTGTCCACAGCAAACACCTGCACGACATTGGGGTGGTTCAGATCGGCGACAGCCCTGGCTTCACGCAGAAAGCGCTCCACTACCGTCTGATCTTGAACCAGCTGATCACCCAGCATCTTGATGGCCACAAAGCGCTGGAGACTTTCTTCCCACGCCTTGTAGACAACACCCATGCCCCCGCGACCAAGCTCGTCGACAATGTCGTACTTACCGATGGCTGTGTTTTCCGTCATGACACCATGCCTGCGCTGGATTTCGTTGTAAAAACAATACCCCAATCGGCCAGATCTGTCAGGGCTATACGCGGCCGCCAAGCAGAGGTAGAGGGTTGCGCTCTGATTTGCTTAAATGCACTTCAACACCAAGTGATCATTATGGAGTCGGCAATGACGTACCGGACTGTAGCCAGCATCGTTGGTGCGCTTGTGTGTGGTCTGCTTGCACACGGTGCCTACGCCGAATATCTGGCTTATGCCGTGGGCGAGAAGGCAGAGATTCCCCTCCCGCAAACCATCGACCGCATTGATGCGAAGTACCTGCTGAACGTGAAATGGGGTGCTTATGCCGGGGCAAAGTCCCGGATTGCGGTCATGGAGGTAGACAACAACAGCTCGTCTTCTTCGTTTTCCGTGAGCGGCCCGGGTGGGCAAAGTTATTCGTGGAGTTACGACAACGCAGACCAGGTTCCGGTGAACGGGATCGAAGCGATCGTGACTGACGTTATGAACCAGACGGGCCGTTTCCGCCTAGTAGAGAGGCAGGTGCTGGGATCAGTGCTGTCCGAGCAGGACCTCGCCGCCTCAGGCCGAGTCGCAAAACCATCCGGCGCGAAGACCGGTAATGTCCTCGGCGCTCAGTTTCTGGTGCAAATGGTGATCACTGACTATGAGGCAAAAACATCCGGAACCAACTCCGGAATTGGCGGTTTGGTGACCGGGCGCATCCCGGGGTTGGGTGGCCTGGGCGTGAAAAATGCCAAAGGCCGAGTGGGCATGAACATCCGCCTCATTGATGCTGAAACATCTGAGGTCCTATACACGAAACAGATCGAGTCCGTCATCAAAGAATCCGGGCTCACAGTCGGTGGAGCTGCATTTGGTAGCGGCGGAGGCCTCGGCGGTTTTTTCTCCAACTATTCCAAAACACCGATCGGCCAGGCGGTAATCGCAGGCATCAACAAAAGCGTTTATGAACTGATCAAAGAAATTGGCGCCGCACCCGCCACCGGCAGCATCATAAAAGTGGAAAACAAACAGGTGTGGGTCAACATGGGTACAGGAGCAGTCGCCTCTGGAGACCTTTTGACCGTGATGGCCAAAGGAGAGGAACTGATCGACCCGGAAACCGGCATCAGCCTCGGCAGCTCGGATAGTGAAGTGGGTAGCGTGCGGGTGAATCAGGTACAGGAAAAGTTCAGTATCGCTGATGTGGTCTCCATGTCCGAGCGCGCAAAGCGTGGCGACCGGGTCGTCTCCACCGCTGCACCCCCAAGCATTGAGTACGCATCGAACTGGAAAAAACCCGGACGCGGCAAGTTCTAGCGGAATTCCGCACCATGCCAATTGACCCCGCCAATCCGCTCGTGTGCGTGGCGCCGATGATGGCTTGGACCGACCGTCATTGCCGTTACCTACTACGGCTGTTCAGCCCCTCGAGCCTGTTGTTCACCGAGATGGTTCCTACCGGCGCCTTAGTGCACGGCGAGCAGTGGCATCAGCTCGAGTATGATCCCGCGGAACTGCCGCTGGTGCTACAACTGGGTGGCAACGACCCTCAACACCTCGCACTGTGCACCGCCGAAGCCGCGCACAGGGGATTCAATGAAGTCAATCTCAACGTCGGTTGCCCCTCCGAGCGAGTGCAGCAAGGGGCATTTGGCGCTTGCCTGATGCTGCAACCCAGGCTGGTCGCGGAGTGCGTTGCAGCCATGCGGGACGCAGCCGACATCACGGTGTCAGTGAAGTGCCGCCTTGGAGTCGACCAGCACGATAGCGATGACGCCCTGTTCTCCTTCATCGATACGTTGGCGTCAAGCGGATGCCAGCGCTTCTATGTGCATGCGCGTAAAGCCATCCTCGGCGGCCTATCCCCGGCACAAAACCGCAGTATCCCGCCACTGCAGCCCGAGCGTGTCGCGCGGGTCAAATCGCAACGCACGGATCTACAAGTCATCATAAACGGGGGGATCACGGACCTGCCCACGGCTATCGGGCATTTGCAATGGGCGGACGGCGTCATGATCGGCAGAGCCGCCTACCAACGGCCCCAATATCTGGCTGAACTCGAACGCCGTCTGTTCAACCCCGACTTCGCACCGGATCTCGCGGACATCCTCGATGATTACTGTCGATACGCGAACACCCAGGTCGCGTGCGGGCACCGACTCGGTAACCTGACGCGGCACCTGCTGCACGCCTGTAACGGCCTTCCCGGCGCACGCCGGTTCCGCCGAACCTTGAGCGATAGCGTTCGTTTGAAAGCCAACGACCTGGGCGTTTTGACCGACGCCATTTCCCAGGTCTATCCCCAGGCCGCATAGTGCTGGATCGCATAAAGGCGCTGTTCACCAGCAGCAACGACAACGAACCTGACCAGGTACGACCGTCGTTGGCGGCAGCTGCGTTGATGTTCGAAGTAGTGTGGGCCGATCACGACGTGAGCGGGGATGAACTCGCGACCATGAGCGCGTTGTTGCAGGAATTGTTCAGCTTGAGCCCGGCCCAGGTCGATTCGCTAATCGACCTGACCAGAGCCAATCACGATGCCAGCGTCGGCGTTTTCCCCTTCACCCGAGCATTGAACGATCAACTCTCGCAAGATGAGAAATTCGATGTCTTAAAGGCAATGTGGACAATCGCGCTAGCCGACGCGCAAATCGATGCTTTCGAAGAACATACCATTCGACGGATCGCCGACCTGTTGTATATCCCTCACCAGCGGTTCATCGAAGCCAAGCTGGCCGCGCGAGACGCTTGAGGCCCTGACAGCGCCTGCTTACGAACCCGTCTTGCGTGTGGCGCGTAACTCTCCCTCTGCTTCCAAAGCACCAACCAGATCTTTGAAGGTGTTCTTGTTGTGCTCGTTCATGTCCATCAACACCTTGTGAGCCTCGATGACACGCTCGCGCATTTCATCTTCGCCGATATCGGTGCCGACCGGGAGCTCCGCCAGATTCTGCTGCGAATCGTAATTGTCGTCGACGATGGCGAATACGTCCTCGAATCCCATGTTGATGAGAATTCGCAATATATCCGGCGCGTCGCAAACCAGGGTTGGCAACCGGTTCTTGCTTTCCTTTACACCAATGCTCAGTTTAGCCAGCACGCCAAGCGAAGTGCTGTCTATGGCCACAGCATCTGACAGGTCGACCAGAACCGATACAAAATCCGGATCGCGCAACATCACTTCAAGATAGTGATCGAACGACCCACACAAGGTCACGCGCACATCCCCTTCAAACCTGATCACGTACACGCCGTCGTGATCTCCAACCAAAATGCGCCCGCTCATAAAATTCCCACCGTCTCGACCAACTTACTGCCCGTGACTGATCAGCAGACAGCTTACGTCGTCCTGACCCAATTTTGTCGTATCAAAACACGCCCACAGGGCATCCATGTCCTCGCAACGCTGTACCGTCTCTATCAGCCGTCGCTCCTTTTCTTCCAGGCTCGGAGCCTCGATCAAGTCCAGCACGCCGTCAGAGAACACCACCACCCGCGCGCCCTGCGGAAAATCAACCGCAAGAGATTCAAACTGCGCGCCTTCGAAAATGCCCAGGGGTTTGCCTTTCTGCTCGAGATTAACGACACCTTCCACGCTCACCAGCAGCGCCGGGGGAAAATGTGCGGCATTCGAGTAATACAGACGGTTTTCCTGAGTGTCCACAACGCCGAAAAACATGGCGACGTGCTTGTCGATCTGTTGATCGATGAGCTCGTTATTGATCCAGGCCAGCACCTCGCCTGGGTTGGTCAACATAGACGGCCGGTATTCTCGGCGCAGTCGGCGCGAGAAATTCTTCAGCAGCACGGTGACGAACGCAGACGATGCGCCATGGCCTGCCACATCCGCCACATAACATGCGAAGTGGCGGTCGGTGATCTGGAAGTAATCGACAAAGTCGCCGCTCAATATCAGCGACGGCTCAACCCGATGTTGCAATCGAAAGTGACCAATACCCATCGGATTTGGTGGCAACATGCCGAGTTGTATGTACTGGCCAGCACGCTGGTCACGCTCGAGGTCGTTGCGCATCGCCTGCAGTTGGGCGTTGGCCTGGGACAGCCAACGCTGCAGCCGATGTGTCATGCTGTCGACACGCCGTCGCATTTCAACCGCATCCATGGGAATTTGCCAGCAGTCCTGCACGCCCAGTTCGAGACAGCTAAGCACCGTTGCAAGCTCGAGTGGCTCGCGGCTCGCATACACCAGACCGACACCAGAAGGTAACTCGGAGAGGGCGGGAATCATTTCCTGGGCTGTGCAAAGCACCGCTTGTACACCGCCATGGGCGCACATCTGGACAGCACTGTGACTGTCAGAAGTAGAAAGGGAATCGAAATCTAGATCTATCAACTGCTGGGTCAGTTTTTCAGCCGCCGCAGTATCAGGGTCTAGCACCAACAAGCTCATGTGGATATCTAGCGCCAGAGTTACCGTCTTATCGCGGACGGCACACTACGCCTGTCATGGATGTAGTACAAGCACTATCTCCCCGGCCACGACGCCGATAATCACTCCTCGAAATCGTCAAAACCATCCTCTTCGAAAGGGTCATCGTCACTAACGCCGTCGCTAATCTGGAATGCGCGACGCTGCAGATAGGTGTCGCGCCGGAACAGATAACGGTCGCCCATAACCAGTTCGTCCACTCCGATCAGATCCGCTCGTAAATCCAGCACGTACAAGGCCGTCACCGCCGCGCGATCTTCGACGGGCGAGATGAATCGGATCGGGTTCAACAGCGAACTAACGGCAAGACCCAACCCGTCTCTGATATTCGAAGGGCCCAGCAACGGCAACACGACGTAGATGCCCGTCTCTGCGCCCCACACACCAAACGTTTGCCCAAAATCCTCTTCGTGCTTCGCCAGCCCGACTTTCGACGCCACATCGAACAAGCCCCCGATACCCACGGTAGTGTTCAGCAGAAAACGCCCCGCGTCCGACAGTGACGCCTTGGGTTTTCCCTGCAACAACTGGTTCACCGCAATCACTGGTGTGAAAACGTTATCAAAAACGTTACCTACCCCACTGCGCACCGGGCGGGGCACGTACTTGTCATAGGCTTTCGCGGTAGGGCGCAGAATGTGGTTGTCGGTCCACTCATTGAACGCAAACACATTGCGGTTCAGCCCTTCCCAGGGATCACCGGTGGCCCAGGCGATTTGCGGCGTAAGTCCGGCAGACCATACGCACATGACGATCCATCCGATCTTGCTTTTCGCGACAAATGCCATCCCTGCCCTCCTCCCAGGTCATGGTGATAACGCTGCGGTCTTCCCGCGCTCCCCCAATATAATACCCGCATCTCGCAAGCGGGTGAGGATTTGTAAACCTTGCTCGCGCATCTGAGCGGGGTCAATATCTCGACCCGAGCCCTCGAGTTCCGTGCGGATCAATTCAAGTGCAGCTACCGCCTCCATGTCTCCGAGCAACTCCAGCAGCCGATGCGTCACCGGGTTGGATTCCATGAAGCGCACCGCCAGGTCCGGATTGCGGTACACCAGTAGATAGGTTGGTTGGGTCGGGGCCTCTGCAGGTTGATGCGCCGGACCAATTGTATGCACTGGGAACTCGTAAACAAGCGCACGCACTAAATTCGTCACAACCAGTTCTCCCAACAATTCGCCGTCGGGGTCGCATTCAACGCTCTCATCTGCATCTTCGGCGACATCCAATGCCAGTTCTACCCATTCGTAGTGACAAAGCTCAAGCAGGAATGGGGGCAGTGAACCCAAACCCCTGGCATGCAGAAACGTCATGAACTCCTGCGAGATCTGCAGAAAGTAGGGAGACTCACTTGCGTGCAGGTGGACAAACTCACGAACCAGAGCGCGCCATCGATCCCTCCCGAGGATCTGCTTGCTCACTGGAAATGCACTGTCGAGAAAACTCTTTATGTTGTTGAAGAACAGGTCTGCATAAATGTTCATACGCCGCGCTTCAACATCGTCCGGGGCAGGATGAACCTCGGGATTGCGGATGTAGGCGGCAAAGTCCAGTTGTACGGAGCGGAACCCCGGAAGGTTATCGCCCGGCTTGGACATGCTCGGAAGACGTGCGGGCTGCGCTGGCGGTTTGTTGCAATTGGCGCACTCTCGATACCTCGCCTAACAGATGCGCTAACGGTGGAAAGTTAAAGTCGCGCTCGACCAGGGTGGCTATGGGACCAAGGCGCTGTAGCGCAGATGACAGCAACTCCCAGACTGGCTCTATGATATCGCTACCATGCGTGTCAACGCGCAGGTCCTCGGCTTCCACATAGTGCCCGGCCACATGCACATACTCCGTGCGATCCAGGTCGAGCCGGTGTAGAAATTCGTGGGCATCGTAACCATGATTAATGCTATTGACATATATGTTGTTCACATCCAGCAGCAAGCCACAGTCTGCGTCTGCCAATACCGAGTTAAGGAAGTCGATTTCCTCCAGCTCCTGCCCGGGCGCTGCATAGTAGCTTACGTTTTCGATTGCGATACGGCGCCCCAAAATATCCTGAATGGTGCGAATGCGATCACTGACGTAGGCGGCAGCTAAATCGGTAAATGGTATCGGCATCAGGTCGTACAGATGACCTTTGTCATCGCTGCAGTAACTCAAGTGTTCGGTATAGATGCGAATGTCGAATTCATCGAGGAACGCCCTGGTCATGCGGAGGAACTCCACATCAAGCGGCGCAGGGCTACCAATGGACAGTGATAGTCCATGGCACACAAAGGGGAAACGTTCGGTCAGATCATGGAATTGGCGGCCAAAACGGCCGCCAACCCCAATCCAATTCTCCGGGGCAACCTCCATGAAATCGACGTCGCTGTCTTTCAGGTTCGCGAGCATGGGTAACATCCCACGCCGTAAACCCAAACCAGCACCCGTCACAGGACGTTGCACGGAGTACGGCATAGCTATAGAGCTAGCTTAAGCAGCGCCTCCGCACTTGCCTTCGCCACACTTACCTTCGCCGCATTTGCCTTCGCCGTCTTTTTCTTCGTCAGCGTCGCCTTCGCCGCACTTGCCTTCACCACATTTGCCTTCGGCTTCTTTGTCGCCTTCGCCGCACTTGCCTTCGCCGCACTTGCCTTCGGCTTCCTTGTCATCGTCGCCTTCACCGCACTTACCTTCACCGCACTTGCCTTCACCGCATTTACCTTCGGCTTCGGCGAGCAGGTCATAGCCGCGCTCGAGGTCGTCTGCAACAAACAGGTTGTCATCCGCCTGTGCAACGCTCGCCGTCGCCAGCGATGCAACAAAGGCAGTGCCTACGGCCGCAGCAATGGGTTTGATTTTTTGGTTCAGCATCTAGATATCTCCACATTAAACAATTAATCACAGACCAGGTCGGCCCGTTTGTAACCGGAACGAACGCTCCAAATTGCTGCGCTCAGATTCTATGACCAAGTGGAGGTCGATAGGTTCCCTCCCAGTTGTCGGCCATCTTAACCAAGTAGAGGCGTTACGCCAGTCCTATGCGCTTTTCTTCCGCAAGAATCTGTGCTGCCACGCGTTTGAATGACGGTTTCCATCGCGCGCCCAGGAAGGAGGTGTTTAAGGGGTGGTCGGCTGCCTTTTGCCGGGCGATCGGCTCGGCAAATAACATCAGGCGCAACTCCTCGAGATAAAAACGCAGAGCACTACATCGCTGCGCATCGGCAAGCTCGGCCTGTTGAACGTGCCGCAACCGCTCATATAACGGTTGTATCTCATTGATTAGCCGAATGTCTTTCGGTACATGGCCCGGCAATCGTTGTATGCGCCACAACGCGCCGTTGAGATAACGCGGCAGCAGCCTCACATATTGACTCGGCGTAGATTCCAGTACATTCATGGGCGCAAGCTCATTCAATTGGCACAGAATGTCCTGCTTGCACGGTTCGTATGCCACGGACTGCAGCTTTTCCAGCGCTGTGACGCAGGCAAAGCGTAGAGCCATGGTTTCCGCAAATTGTCCGACAAATGCGTCAAACACGTCACCGAGCTTTGCGCGCGCCCCGGTCATGCGTTGCTCGAATTGTTCGGCCGTTACGGGTAGCGACTCGCCCTCGAAGAAACAATACCAGACTACATTCTTGAGCAGTTGCGCTTTGAGTTGCTGCGCATTACCGAGACTCGCGAAATGCAGCCCGAGTTGCGGATGCTTATCCAAAGCTTTGCGAAAATAGCTTCCAGTGCTGCCAAGCCTGCGTAGCGCCAGCGCAGCCAATCCAGCACGATGAGCATCGTCGCGCTCAGCCTCGGCATCGAACAACACCAGGTCGATGCGATCATCGCGCTCAACCAAACCCGGATACTTGATCAGCGCGTTGCGCGCATCCCCCAGAATTTCGTGCGCGTTGATGGTTCTATCCGGAAACTCAGACAGATCCTGCAGGTTGTAACTTTCTTCCGAGGATTCGTGCGCAACATTCGCATCGAGTGCGGCCAGTTGCGATTTCAGTGCCTTGATATCTCGACCCGCGGCAAGTTGCGCACCGTGCTCATCCACCACGCGAACATACATGAGCAAGTGGTTGTCTATGCGATCACGATCCCAGTCTGTATGACCGACGAGCAGTCGAAAGCGCTGTTTCAACAAATCCGACAGGCAGGTAAGCAGGCGCCCCGAGCGATACACCTCAGGACGCAGCAGCGACGTCGCGAGTTCATCCACCGTGTCTGGCAACGGTACCAGCTCGCGGCGCTTGTGTTTCGGGAGTGAGCGTAGCCATTGCTCAACCAACATGGGCAGCATCCCGGGCACTGACCACTCGAGAAGCTCACCACCCACGGCGGCGAGCACGCCAGCGGGCACAGTGATGGTTACGCCGTCATCTACTTCGCCAGGCGCGAATCGGTAGCGCAACCCCAGCGACAAATCACCGATGACCAGGTGTGGCGGAAAGTCATTTTCCGCCAATAGGCCCGCTTGCTTGACCAGCAGCATATCCGGCGCCATGAATAGGGATTCCACCCGCTCCCGGTGCGCACCGCGCAACCATTTGCGTAGATCTGACACGCGCGCAATCGTGGCCGGCAGCCGTTGTGCATAGAACGCGTACAGGTCGTCGTCGGATACCAATAGATCGCGGCGACGCCCTTTCGCTTCAAGATCTTCCACCCGCGCCATCTCGTGCAGGTTGTGGAGGAGAAACGGCGGTGGTTCATTGACCTGGCCTGCCACGAGACCGTGGCGAATGAACAAGTCACGACTGCGATCGACGTCTATGCCCGCGAAGCTTACCTGGCGCTTGTCAGCCAGCCGCAGCCCATACAAGCTGACACTTTTGTAAGCCAGCGCTTCGCCACGTTTTGCGCTCCAGAACGGTTCGCTGTACTGACTCTTGACCAGATGCTCCGCCTGACGCTCGATCCAGGACGGCTCAACAAATGCAACCTGGCGCGCATACACGCGGCTGGTTTCCGCGATTTCGCCTGCGACGACCCACTTGGGCGTGCGTCCCGCTAACACTGAGCCAGGAAACAAGCGTAACTTTAGATTGCGCGCCCCGAAGTAGTGCCCACGCTCATCGTGATGCGCGATCAGGCTCAAGCTCCCGGCCAGAATCGATTCGTGCACAGCTCGGTATCCAGCCGCGTTACCGTTCAGTCTGTATCCCATATCTCTGCACACCAACAGAAGCTGCCGGTGAATCTCACGCCATTCCCGCACTCTCTGGCGATTCAGATAGCGTTTCTTCAGTACCGTATCGAATCGCGACCGCGTCAACGACTGGCGTTGCTGCTCTAAGTATCTCCACATCTTCAGCAACCCCAGAAAGTCGCTCTTGTCATGAGCGAACGACGCATGGGATTCGTCAGCCGCCTGGGCTTTGGCCAGCGGTCGTTCGCGAGGATCCGCTACGGCCAGCGCAGAAACGATCACCAGGAGCTCGGCAAGCGCACCTTGCCGGTTTGCTTCAACCAGCATCCGGGCTAGACGCGGATCGACGGGCATGCGCGCCATGGCGCGGCCGGTATCCGACAACCGCCCCTTTTCAAGCGCTCGCAACTCTTCCAATAGGCGTACCGCATCCTTTATGGCGCGGGGATCGGGCGGGTCGAGGAACGGAAACGTCGCAATGTCGCCGAGCCGAAACGCCTGCATCTGCAACACCACCGATGCCAGGTTTACCCGATGGATCTCGGCATCGGTATACTCCTGCCGGCCGAGCAGATCCTGCTCGCTGTACAATCGAAAACACACGCCAGGAGCGACACGGCCACACCGGCCCTTGCGTTGATCTGCGCTGGCTTGCGATATCGGTTCGATCGGCAAACGCTGAAGTTTGGATCGATAGCTGTAGCGGTTGATGCGCGCATAGCCAGGATCAATCACGAATCCGATGTTGGGTACGGTCAGCGATGTTTCCGCAACGTTGGTCGCCAGCACCACTCTGCGGCGCGCTCCGGAGGGCGCGAATATTCGCCGTTGTTCCGCGAACGACAATCGTGCATACAAAGGCAACACTTCGAATCGCTCTGCAAACGACTTACGCAACGCGCGCGCCGCTTCAAATATCTCTCGCTCGCCAGAAAAGAACACCAACACGTCACGAGCCGGGCCGAGAGGCGCGGCGTCTATCTCCTGCAGGGCATCTATAACCCCGGTGAGCGGGTCCTGCTCATCCAACGTATCGCGATATTGCACCTCAACCGGAAAGGTGCGCCCACTGACATGGACTATCGGCACACCGCCGAAAAACTCAGCAAATCGATCGACGTCGATGGTCGCGCTGGTAATGATGACCTTGAGGTCTTTACGGCGAACCAGCAGGCGCTTCAGATAGCCCAACAAAAAATCTATATTGAGGCTGCGCTCGTGGGCCTCGTCGATGATGATCGCGTCATACGCATCCAGATATCGATCTCGTCGGATCTCCGTCAGCAACAGTCCGTCGGTCATGACCTTGAGCAGTGTTGTGTCCGCAACCTGATCGGAAAATCGAACCGCATAACCCACCTGGGCGCCCAACTCTGCGCCAACCTCTTCAGCGATCCTTTTCGCGACCGTGCGCGCCGCGAGCCGCCTCGGTTGCGTATGACCGATCATGCCGCCCACGCCCAGGCCGAGCTGCAGGCACAATTTTGGCAACTGGGTAGTTTTGCCTGAACCCGTTTCACCCGCCAACACGATTACCTGGTGAGCGTCTAGCAGCTCAAGCAAGTTCTGGGCTTGTTCGGATATGGGTAAACGGGGTGCCGGCTTCAGGTCGAGTCCAGACAACGCCAGCTTGCGCTGCTCACGCATCTCTGCGGAGATCTCGATGGCGTGTTCACGCTTCGCGTCATCGCGTTCGCGGCTCAGGCGCACGCGATCACGGCGCATTACGCGCTGGGCGGGGATTTCAGATTTCGGCGGTGCCGGGCGTCTCGATCGCCGCTTTGTGGCCATGGGCGCATACGCTCACTTAGACAGCGCGCTCATGCTTTCTTCGAGACCGCGGACCGTAAGCGGATACATATTGCCCTCTACCAGGTCGTGGGTCATCGTGACCGAGGAAGAGTATTCCCAGGTCTCCTGCGGCGTGGGATTCAACCAGATCAGCTTGTCATACAGAGTAGTAAACCGCTCCATCCACGCTGTGCCGGGCTCTTCATTCCAATGTTCGACGCTGCCACCGGCATGGGTTATTTCATAGGGCGCCATAGTGGCATCGCCTACAAACACGACCTTGTAATCGTGGGCGTACTTATTCAGTACCTCGAAAGTTGGTATCCGCTCGCTCATGCGCCGTTTGTTGTCCTTCCACACCGACTCATAGATGAAGTTGTGGAAATAGAAGCTTTCAAGGTGCTTGAACTCAGTACGCGTAGCCGAGAATAACTCTTCGCAGATTTTAACGTGGGCATCCATAGATCCACCGATGTCTAGAAACAACAGGACCTTTACGGTGTTTTTGCGTTGCGGCTGCATCTTGATATCCAGCATGCCACCGTTGTGCGCCGTGGAGCGGATGGTATCCGGCATATCCAATTCTTCTTCCTGGCCCGTACGCGCAAACTTACGCAAACGGCGTAACGCCATTTTGATGTTGCGCGTACCGAGCTCTACCGAATCATCCAGATTTTTGTATTGGCGCTCATCCCAGACCTTCTTGGCCTTTTTCTTCTTACCCTTGCCCAATCCGCCAGGACCGTTCTTGCCTTCGCGCTCGGCATCCCCTTCTTCGCCCTCATCGCCATCCTTGCCCTGTTCGGCTTCCGCCTTCTCGGCCGCTTCCTTGGCTTCTTTGAACGCTTCGATCAATTTTTCCAGCCCGCCGAGGGACTCAATCTGCTCTAATTCTTCGGCAGTCAGGGATTGTTCGAACTCACGACGTAACCACTCGTCGGGTATCAGAGACTCGAGCAGACCGTGCAGGTCCTCCAGGCCTTTGAAATATGCACTGAATGCGCGGTCGAACTTGTCGTAGTTCTTCTCGTCTTTCACCATGGCGGTGCGACTGAGCAGATAAAAGTCATCTACGTTGGCGTACACCAACTGATATTTCAGGCCGGCCAGCAAGTCCATCAGTTCACGGATGGTGACCGGAACTTTGTACTTCCTGAGGGTAAGGAAGAAATTGATGAGCACGGTTTATCCTCGGCTGTCTCTACGGTTCATGAACGCCAATCTTTCCAGCAGATGCACGTCCTGCTCGTTCTTCACCAACGCGCCATACAATGGAGGTATAGCTTTGCTGGCATCGCGATTAGTCAGAATCTCGTCCGGTATGTCATCCGCCATCAACAACTTCAACCAGTCGATGAGCTCTGAGGTAGACGGCTTCTTTTTCAGACCGGGCACCTTGCGCACGTCGAAAAAGATTTCCATGGCTTCCTTAACCAGCTCGTTTTTGATGACGGGAAAATGAACGTCAACAATCTGCTGCATGGTCTCGCGGTCAGGGAAGTTAATGTAGTGAAAAAAGCAGCGGCGCAAGAACGCGTCGGGTAATTCCTTCTCATTGTTGGAGGTAATGATCACGATGGGCCGATTCTTCGCCTTGATGGTTTCGCTGATTTCGTAAACAAAGAACTCCATGCGATCGATTTCCTGGAGCAGGTCGTTGGGGAACTCGATATCCGCCTTGTCGATCTCGTCGATCAACAGCACCACCCGCTCCTCGGCTTCAAACGCATCCCACAACTTGCCCTTCTTGATGTAGTTGCGGATGTCTTTTACCCGCTCATCGCCCAACTGCGAATCACGCAGTCGTGACACGGCGTCATACTCATACAAGCCGTTGATGGCTTTAGTGGATGACTTGATATGCCATTCTATCAAGGGCATGTCTAACGAAGCGGCGACCTGCTCGGCCAACATCGTTTTGCCGGTGCCAGGCTCACCTTTTATAAGCAGTGGCCGTTCTAACTTCACCGCCGCGTCCACGGCCATGCTCAATTCGTCGGTCGAGATATACTCATCGGTACTTTCAAAAATCATCTATCCAAGGTTTCCGCGTAGTTTTTAGTCGCAATGGGAGAACAAAGCCCGCTACTTTAAAGAGCAGGCCGTAACCGTGCAAGCCATGAGCTTTTAAGGATATGCGTATTGTATGCCATACGCGATGGAAATGGGCGCACACCACAGACCCGGTATGCATCGCTGTGCATATGAGACTTCTTCAACTGGCGCCACTGCGGTTAGATCTTGCGGCGACCAGATAGTGGGCCAAGCCTGCCACCGCGGCGGTCACTGCAAGCGCTAACAGCAGAATTCGCAAACTGGCCGCCGGCGTGCCTTCGATCTGAAAAAAAGCCTCGAATACACACACGACAAAGGCTGGCGCTAGCTGTTCCGTGTGATTGGGGATCGGCGCAGGCACGGTGAACAACACAAAAACAACGGCTACCAATACGTTGCAAATCAATCGGTTAGGACTGGATCTCAAAATTCTATACAAGATAAATGCGCCCGCGGAAGCGCACACTAGAACCGTGACCCAGGCGATCAAGCTGCCCACGACCAGGCCTACTGCTCGACCCAGGTTACGATCATTTCCTGTTGCGCATCGCTATGCACATCAGCCTCGGAAACGACTTTGTCGCGCACTGAAATTCCAGCACGGTGCACACTGTCAGGATCACCGGACACCAGCGGGTGCCACCATGCCAACGGCCTGCCCTCCGCCAGGGTGCGGTACGCGCAACTTTTTGGTAGCCATGAAAATTCCAGTGTTGTCGCCGGCGTCAGAACAACGCAATCGCTGATCAAGCGGTGTCGCTGGGCATAGCGCGTACATCTGCATTGTCGCTGGTCCAGTAGTTCGCACACAACTGCAGTGTAATGGACCTGCCGGGTGTCCTCATCCTCCAGCTTTATCATGCAACAACGCGCGCAGCCGTCGCACAGAGACTCCCATTGTTGCGTTGACATGTGCTGCATTGGGGTATGTTTCCAGAATTCATCCATGATCTTGCGCAACCTGGCTTGGCGGGAGCTGCAGATAAAATCCATGCTCACGCAAAGACTTCAACACCTTTGCGGCATCGGCCTGGGCCAATAGTTTCTGTTGGTGTAGGAAAAAATTCAGGAATGGCACTGCGTCACCAAATTCATCGCGCAGCCCCTGGGGTAGGTCCTCGTATTGCCCGTCTTGCGGAACGAATATATAGGTGTCCGCGCGCTTGTCACTACGCAACACACGTACTTCCATGCCTTCGTGCTCGCCATCCCCGCTGCCCAATGTGTCTGCGCTATCCACAATATGCTCTAGGCTGCTAACGCAACGGTTGCAGGATATCCATGAAAGGGTCCGCGACCAGCTCGCCACGCCAGTCGCCATAGTGCGGCGATAATTCTGCGCGTTGCGCATGATGCCGCACGCAATACTCCAGATCCCTCTTGCGCGCCAGCAACTCGGGAGCAAGGTTAAGGTTCACGGCCGTCTCCCGGGCGACATTCCGCAACGCTTTTAGAACGGCTCCCTGAGCGGGTGTCAGCGGCCGCGGCAACGGCTCAGGTGCCTGCGCATCCCGGCCAACCCGGTGTTGATCAACCAGCGGTTGGGCATAGCGGCGTGCCACGCCGTTGGGCAACGCCTGTCTCACATGCTCAGTGCTCAATGCATCGATGCGCGCGAAACCAAAAAGATGCTCATCCCATATCACCCTATTGCGGGGTACGTTTTCACTGCGAGCGGTATCTTCCCGCCACGCGCAAAGTGTTTGCAGCACCGCCAGTTGCTGATCTGACAGCTGCCAGGCTTTCTTTACATTGCGATAATAGAGCGTTGGCTCCGATACCTGATATTCCGAGCGATCACGCATGTCCGCGCCGAACCAGGCGCTGCGCCCAAGAGACTCGAGGTCATCAGAGAGGCTTTGGTACAGGCGCAAAAGGTGCGTGACGTCATCGATTGCGTAGCGAATTTGCTCGTCGCTCAAAGGGCGCTGCAGCCAATTCGACCTCGTTTCATGTTTTTCTAACGAGATACCCAGCAGTCGTTCCACCAACGCTGCGTAACTCAGACTGAAATCCGGCGACAGGAATGCATTAGCATACTGCGTATCGAATACATTGCGCGGACTCACCCCGAGGTGATTGTGCAACAACTCCAGGTCTTCGAGACAAGCGTGCATGATTTTGGTCGTGTGCGGGTCACGCAGGTATTCGATTAGCGGCTGCCAGTCGTCGATGCCCAAGGGATCGAGTAGGAATACGCGGTCGCCAGAAGCCACCTGGTACAAACCTGGCATTGGGTAGTAAGTGTGCGTGCGGATGAACTCAGTATCCAGCGCGACTCGATCTTCGAATTGCGCAACGGCAGTTGTCAACGCTGCATTGTCAGCAACCCACTCAAGCAATTTTTCGCCGCCCCTGTAACGCGTGTGCCAACGTGCCTCCATCCGTGTATTCGATCTCACCGCCTAATGGCACGCCGTGGGCAATGCGGCTGACCCGGTCCACCGTATCGCTTACCAGGTGCGCGATATATTGCGCGGTCGCCTCGCCTTCCACGGTAGGGTTCGTCGCGACTATCAGCTCCTCTGGGCCCAACTCATCAATTCGGTGTTGTAAGACCTCGATGCCAAGCTGTTCCGGACCAATCCCATCCAAAGGCGACAAGCGCCCATTCAGCACAAAGTAATATCCGCGGTAGCCGCCTGCCTGCTCGATGGCGAGCACGTCTGCGGGGGACTCCACCACACACAACAGACTCGTATCACGTCGTTCATCCGCACACAGTAAGCACACGGTATGCTCAGTGAGGTTGCGGCAGCGCGCGCACTCGCTGACTTCGACCATGGCCGCGCGCATCGCATCGGCCAGCGCCAGACCGGCCTCGCGTTCACGCAACAGTAGGTGCAGCGACATGCGTTGCGCACTCTTCGGCCCAACTCCTGGCAGCACCTGAAACGCTTGAATCAGATTTTCGATGACCGACATCAGGAAGGAAAGTTACCAAAAGGCAGGTTGATCCCGCCTGTGAGTTCCGCCATCTTCTCAGTCTGGGTCTTTTCAACTCTACGTACTGTGTCGTTACAGGCCGCCGCCAGCAAATCCTCCAGGATCTCCTTGTCCTCACTAAGCAACGCAGGGTCAATCTCCACCCGTTTTACCTCATAGCGACAGTTCATGGTCACTTTGACCATGCCGGCACCGCTTTCTCCCTGAACCTCGATGTTCGCCATCTGCGCCTGGGACTCGGCAAGTTTGGCTTGCATCTCCTGGGCTTGTTTCATGAGGTCGCCAATACCTTTCACGCTTACTCCTAAATATAATGGGACCGATCAGACGGGTCTGACTCGATCCACGCGACCATCAAACTCCGCCAGCAGACCAATCACGGTCGCATCCCCCGCTATGGCCGTCTCGGCCTCTTCCTGTCTTTGCCTGGTTTCCCGCGCGCGCCTGACCGCAGGAGTTCCAACTTCCGGAGTGCCGGTGCTTACGTCAAGCTCGACGGTTTCGCCGAGCACCTGTTCCAGGGCACGGGACAGATTCTGCGTCTGGTTGCTGGTCAACAGAGTATCGTGTCCTTCGTCGAGAAGGATGTCCACCTTGGGGAGCTGCATAGACAGCAATACCGAGTTGTCGGCGATCATGCGGGTTACGCCGCTGACTGGCAGTCGCTCAACGAGCTCAAACCAGCGCTGCTGAAGCGCATCAGTATCTGCAGCTGGTAACTGCGGTATTTCGTTGCGAATCCGATCGCTGGCGATACTCGTGTCGTTGCGACCCTCGGCTTTGTCAGCGTCGGATGAATCGTCGTGGCCGCTCGGTACGTCAATATCGACAGGATCATTCGTGGAGCGCACCTGTACGGTGGAGCCTGGCTCCGGCGCAAACGTCAGCATACGCAGCAGGGTCATTTCGAACCCGCTGCGATCGTCCGGCGCCAGGTAAAGATCTCGATTGCCGATCAGCGCGATCTGATAGTAGAGCTGCAACTCCTCCGGGCTGAAATCGCCGCTGTTCTGACCGAGCGCAGCCTGCACCGAGAGCTCATGCAGGGCCTCCATCAGACCTTTCAACACATCCGCAAAGTCAGCGCCGCGCTCCGCCAGCTCTGCTGCCCGCTGCAACAAGCTTTGCGCAGAACCTTCGCGCAGCGCATCCAACACACTGGACACTTCATCGCGCCCGACCACACCCAGCATGTCGACAACGTCAGCGCCAAGCAGAGTGCCTTGCCCGTAGGAAATGGCTTGATCCGTGAGGCTTAGAGCGTCACGCATGCTGCCTGCTGCACTACGGGCAATGACCTCCACGGCCGCGTCATCATAAGACACACCATCATCGCTGAGGACACCTGCCAAATACGCCCCGATCGCCTCGCGAGAAATCTTCTTGAGCTGAAACTGCAGGCAGCGCGACAGTACCGTTACCGGGACCTTTTTTGGATCGGTGGTTGCCAGCAGAAACTTCACGTGCTCTGGCGGCTCCTCGAGGGTTTTCAGCAATGCGTTGAAGCTTGCCGTCGACAGCATATGGACCTCGTCAATGAGGTACACCTTGTAGCGCCCGCGGGTGGGAAGGTACTGCGCGTTCTCCAACAAATCCCGCGTATCGTCGACACCCGTACGCGAAGCCGCATCCACTTCAATCAGGTCGATAAACCGATTTTCCTTGATTTCCAAGCAAATCGAGCAGCTCTCGCAAGGGCTCGCACTAACACCTTGTTCGCAGTTGAGCGATTTGGCGACGATGCGGGCGATGGTAGTCTTGCCCACCCCGCGCGTGCCGGTAAACAGGTATGCGTGATGCAAGCGACCCGCATCCAGAGCATGGCGCAGAGCTCGGACCACATGATCCTGACCCACAAGGGCATCAAAACCCATGGGGCGCAGCTTTCTAGCCAGGACTTCATAACTCATGCCGCGTATTCTAGCAGCCTCGAGGCCCAGGCTTAATCATCTATATCCATGGCGTTGTCATTTATCCAACATCTGACTGATATTCCGTTCGCAGTTATCGGACATCGTGGCGCAGCTGGAATCGCACCGGAAAATACGCTTAAGAGTTTCTCTACTGCTCTTGACCACGGCTGCTGTGCGATCGAGCTTGATGTTTATACCAGCCACTATCTCGACGGCAGCCCGGAACTGCTGGTCATACACGACAAGACTTTAAACCGAACGACCAACGGCAGTGGGTTTGTCGGCGAGTTCGACGTGGAGTACCTACGTTCACTGAACGCAGGCGAGGGCGAACGTATTCCGCTTCTGGCAGAGGTGGTTTCACTCCTGCACGACCACGCCTCACAAACCGGTACAACGCCCGCATTAAACGTCGAACTCAAAGGCCCAAACACCGCAGCCCCTCTGGCGTCCTCGATGAAACTTCCGGACATGTCGAAAATGCTGGCATCGCTCCCATTGCTGGTATCGTCCTTCGATCATCACGAGGTACTTAAGTTTCGCGAGTTGCAGCCGACCTGTGAAATCGCGTTGCTGTACAGGCGCTACCGGGACGATTGGGCAAAGGCGGCACGCGCAGCTAAAGCCAGCGCCATTAACATTGACAGAAAGATTGCAACCCAAGAGCGCGTCGGGGCTATACGCGACGCCGGCTACGCGGTGTTCGTGTATACGGTTAATACCGTCGCCGAAGCGGAGAAACTAAAAGCCATGGGCGTATCCGGGGTGTTTTCTGACCGTCCCGATATTCTGTTGTGACAACCCGGGCGTGAGGGTCAGGCCCTGCGCTCGAGGTCCTCGAGTTCCTTGTGGAGTTGGAATTTGTCGTCTGTGACAATCTTCTCCAATATCTCCACGCGCTCGCGCAGCCCATCTAGCTCTGCGTAAAGCTCGACCGCCTTGTCATTGTTGGGGGTGTGCTTTTTAGACCTCAGATAGCTGTTATACGCGCCGGCAGCGCAGCTGATCGCAACTATCGCCACCACCATTGTTAACACATCCATTATCGCTCCTGTCTCCACCACCGCACGCCTGCAAGATAAGCGCCGGCACCTGACATGTCCACGCATTGATTTTCTACGGTTCTACCGACTTCGAGCGTAGCGGACCTATGCATCACGATGCGGGTCCGCCTCGCGTTCGATCTTGGTGAGCTCTTTGTGCAGCTCGTATTGGTCGGATGTGACAAACGACTCCAGCTCGCGCAAGCGCAGCTCAGCCTGGGTCAGGTCAGCACTCGAATATCGCAGACTGCGACCGGCCAAAAAACGTTGCAGGGGCTCATTGCCGCGGCTACCGGTTGAGTCGCTGTGCGGTGCGTCGTTGTCCGCGCTACGGGAGCGGCGTCGACGCCCACGGCGTCTTCTACGTTTGTTTGGCGCCGGATCATCCGAGTCGGGTGTTTCCATAATAAAGTATGCAATCCAGTAAGCAGGGAATACGATTCCCGGTACAAATATAAGGCCGGTTAGCGCCCCCAGGCGTACGGTCCATGCCTCGAGCCCAAAATAGCGGGCCATGCCTGCGCAGACCCCGCCGATTTTCTGATTCACCGGGTCGCGGTAAAGGCGCCCGGAGCGTGGATTTATCCGTTCGGCCCGGTCGACCAGGCGATGTCGATCGCGTCGCCGTTGACTGCGGCGTTCGCGGTTGCGCTCCACGCCTTCATCATCGTCGGTCAACCGGCGCAAGCGCAGCTCCGACTCAAGACGCCGGCTGGTGTCGTCCAGAAGGGTGGTCGCTCGCGACGTAAGCTGCCCGGTAGTCATGCTGACGATCTCCTGCATGGCACTTTCCAAACGCGCCATCGCTGCGGAAAATTCGCCGGTTTCACTATTTGTTGACGTACTACCTGCGCTCGTCTGTTGTTGTGGGTCTCGTTCTGTCAAAGCTGCTCCTAAAGCGCTTGTGCACAAATCTAAGCTACGCCGTTTCGTTTGCGCCAATCCGGGGTTTCCGCGTCGAGGATCGCTTCCAGTGTGTCGATGCGCTCGAGCATCCTCTCTGCCTGCAGCGCCAGAGTCTCGAGTTCTGCTCGCTCGGTCTCGGACAGCGCCCCCTGTGCGTGTTGTTTACTTCGATAATGCATCCAGATCCAACAAGGTGCGACAAACACCATAAATATTACGGTTGGTACAAAAAATGCGACGACGATGCCGTCCATAGCAGCTCCTAGCTGTTGTTACCTTGGGTGACGTCGGCGACGGGCGCGGCAGGCACTTCGCGTTGCTGCACCCTGGCTTTCAGCTCACTGAGCTGTTCGTCCACGTCTTCGTCCGTCTCCAGTTCCGAGATTTCATCCGACAAGGTTTTTTGACCCATGTCGTAGGCTTCAATCTGACCTTCGAGATCATCCATCTTGCGCTCATATAACTCAAATCGAGCTATGGCGTCATCGATGTTGTGATCGCTCAAGGTACGGCGCACACCCAACCTGGATTGTGCTGCCTTGCCCCGAACGATGATCGCGTTCTGGCGAGCTTTAGCGTCTTTGATTTTTGCCTGCAGCGCGCCAACGTCGCTGTTGAGCTTAGCGAGCATGTCCTCCAGCGCCTGCAATTCATCGCTCAATAGCGCCGCAGATTCACGGGCCTTGTTACTCTCGATCAAAGCACCCTTGGCAAGGTCGTCGCGCCCCTTGAGCACCGCGACTTCTGCCTTGCGCTCCCATTCTGAGGCTTCTGCGTCCTGCCATTGCATACGCCGCTGCAATTCCTTGCGATCGGCTATTGCCCGGGCGGACGTACTCCGTACCTCGACCAAAGCTTCCTCCATCTCTTGAATGATGAGACGGACCATTTTTTCCGGGTCCTCGGCCTTGTCCAACAAAGCGTTCAGATTAGAATTAATGATGTCCGTCATGCGGGAAAAGATACTCATCTTCGCATATGCCTCCGTGTGCATGATCTCTATATGCAGCTCGGATAGAACCATGTTCCTCGCGAACTGCGCTGACTACAACTACTTGCTAACGTCATTACACGAACCGTGCCAACTCGGCCCATCTATCTAAGTCCTTGATTTAACAAACGATAAACATGTGTAGCTTTAGGCGGCACAATACTCGTATAGTTGTTCTAACCACATATTGGTCATTTTAGTTATGCGTCCCGAAGTTGAACGTATGCTCGGTGAATCGCCAGCTTTTCTACGAACCCTGGAGCATGTGTCCCTGGTCGCGCCGTTGGAGAAGCCCGTGTTGATCGTCGGCGAGCGAGGCACCGGCAAGGAGTTGATTGCCTCCCGTCTGCATTACCTGTCCAATCGATGGGAAAGCCAATACATTAAAATGAACTGCGCGGCGATTTCAGAGACTCTCATCGAGACCGAATTGTTCGGCCACGAAGCAGGCGCTTTCACTGGCGCGAGCAAGACTCACCACGGCCGCTTCGAACGCGCGCACGGCGGCACCCTGTTCCTCGACGAATTGGCGACCACCTCGATGCTGGTGCAGGAAAAGCTCCTGCGCGTAATCGAATACGGCGAATTCGAAAGAGTCGGAGGCAACAAAACAATGACCTGTGACGTGCGCCTGATCGCGGCCACCAACCAGGACCTGCCCGCCCTGGCGGGGCGTGGCCAATTCCGTTCCGACCTGCTCGACCGGCTGGCTTTCGACGTTCTCACCCTGCCGCCCCTGCGCGAACGTGAAGAAGACATCCTGCTACTGGCAGAACACTTCGCCATTGCCATGGCCACTGAGTTGGGCCGAGACCTCTTTGCCGGCTTCACCCCAGAGGTCCAGCAAACCCTCTTGGACCACCAATGGCCTGGCAACGTGAGAGAACTCAAGAACGTGGTTGAGCGATGCGTGTACCGCACCGAGCCCGAGGAGCTGGTGGCGGAAGTCGTGTTCGATCCGTTCGCATCACCCTACCGGCCGTCGCCACAACGTGAACAATCAGCCAATGGGCACTCCGCCGGCGCGACCTCAGGAACGTTTCCTCTCGACCTCAAAGCACAGGTAGGCGACTACGAAGTAAATCTAATCGAACAAGCCATGGGGCTGGCAAAACACAATCAGCGCAAAGCAGCGGAAATGCTGGGGCTCAGCTACCATCAGTTGCGCGGATACTTGAAAAA
>Ga0315336_1000538_pt1 | contig 99846 bp, 86 predicted proteins | sample ASW5metaG_FD_204512 | JGI IMG/M metagenome (GOLD analysis project Ga0315336, IMG submission 204512) | Ammonia-oxidizing marine archaeal communities from Monterey Bay, California, United States - ASW #5 | ecosystem: Environmental > Aquatic > Marine > Intertidal zone | place: USA: California...
TCCGGCTTCCAGTGAAACCAAGGGATCGGGGCCGCGATATCCGGTTGTGGCACCCCGTCCTGCAAAGGTTGGTGACATAACTCATGAGCGCTCCCCGTACCTTGTTCCAGAAAATCTGGGACGACCATCTCGTCGATTCCCAGGATGACGGCAACTGCCTGATCTACATCGACCGGCACCTGGTTCACGAAGTGACCAGCCCGCAGGCTTTTGAAGGCCTGCGCAATGCCGGCCGCACAGTTCGCCGTCCCGAGCTGACGATTGCCGTCGCCGATCACAACATCCCGACCAAAAACCGTGATCAGGGCATCAAGGACGAGATTTCGCGCACCCAGATCGAAACGCTGGAAGCCAACGTCAAGGAATTCGGTGTGCCCTACTTCGCCATGGACGATATCCGGGCGGGCATCGTACACATCATCGGCCCTGAACAGGGCATGACCCAGCCCGGCATGACGATTGTCTGTGGTGATTCGCATACCGCGACCCACGGCGCTTTTGGTGCACTGGCCTTCGGCATCGGCACATCGGAAGTCGAGCACGTGCTGGCCACGCAAACCCTGATCCAGGCTCCGCCCAAAACCATGCGTATCACCGTCAACGGCAAACGCAGTCCCGGTGTTGAAAGCAAGGACATTATCCTGGCGATCATCGGACAGATCGGCACCGCAGGCGGTACCGGCCATGTCATCGAATACGCCGGTGAAGCCATTCGTGATCTGACGATGGAAGGCCGCATGACGGTCTGCAATATGACCATCGAGGCCGGGGCCCGCGCCGGACTGATTGCACCGGACGAAACAACTTTTGAATATCTCAAGGGCCGCCCGATGGCCCCCAAGGCCGGCAATTTCGAACAGGCCGTGGCCTATTGGAAGACCTTGCCGAGCGACGAAGGTGCGACTTACGATACCGAAGTTACCATCGATGCCTCGACCATCGTGCCGTATGTATCGTGGGGCACCAGCCCGGAAGAAGTCAGCCCGGTCGATGGCATTATTCCCTTGCCGGAAAACGCGGTTGGCGAAGGCAAGGCGGAGAAATATCAACGTTCGCTGGATTACATGAACCTTGAAGCCGGCATCCCGGTGACGGAAATTTCCATCACCCGGGCTTTTGTCGGCTCCTGCACCAACGGGCGCATCGAAGACATGCGGGCCGCAGCCGCCGTCGCCAAGGGACGCCAGGTCGCCGATACGGTTTCGGCGATGATTGTGCCGGGTTCGGGCCTGGTCAAGGAACAGGCCGAGGAAGAAGGCCTCGACCAGATTTTCCTTGAGGCCGGATTTGAATGGCGCGATCCCGGTTGCTCGATGTGCCTGGCGATGAACGATGATCGCCTGGAACCTGGCGAGCGTTGTGCCTCAACATCGAACCGCAATTTTGAAGGCCGCCAGGGCAAGGGCGGACGCACCCATTTGATGAGCCCGGCCATGGCGGCTGCCGCAGCAATTGCCGGCCACATCATCGACGTGCGCGATCTGGATTAAGGGGACAGGTTATGGACAAGTTCACAACATTGAGCGGCGTCGCCGCACCGATGCCGCAGGTCAATATCGACACAGATATGATCATCCCCAAGCAGCACCTCAAAACCATCAAACGCACTGGTCTCGGCAAGCACCTGTTTGACGAAATGCGTTACAACGATGACGGCAGCGAGAACGAGGATTTTGTGCTCAACCAGCCGGCTTACCGCGATGCCAAAATCATCGTCGCCGGTGATAACTTCGGTTGTGGCTCAAGCCGTGAACATGCCCCGTGGGCCATTCTCGATTTTGGTGTGCGCTGCGTGATCTCGACCAGCTTCGCCGACATTTTTTACAACAACTGCTTCAAGAACGGCATTCTGCCGATCGTCTTGCCGAAAGAAGACATCGACAAACTGATGGATGACGCCAATCGCGGCGCCAACGCCGTGGTCACCGTCGATCTCGAAGCGCAGGAAATCACCGGCCCCGATGGCGGTTCGGTAAGTTTCGATCTCGATCCATTCCGCAAGCATTGCCTGCTCAACGGCCTCGACGATATTGGCCTGACGATGGAAAAAGCATCGAACGTCGACAGCTTTGAAGCATCCCGCAAGCAGGAACACCCCTGGCAGCAGGGCGTCACCGTCTGATCATCCGGCAAGGTCAACAAAGTTAGGTAATTCTGAATGGCATCGAACAAAAATGTACTCATCCTGCCGGGCGACGGAATCGGCCCGGAAGTAATGACGGAAGTCCGTCGGGTGATGGACTGGATGGGCAACGAACGCGGCGTCGGCTTTGAAGTCGACGAAGACCTCGTCGGGGGTTGCGCCTTTGAGAAGCACGGCGCACCGCTGGCCGACGAAACCATGGACAAGGCCCAGGAAGCCGATGCAGTTTTGCTGGGGGCTGTCGGTGGTCCGCAGTGGGACAATCTCGATTTTTCGGTCAAGCCGGAACGCGGTCTGCTGCGCCTGCGCAAGGAAATGGACCTTTACGCCAACCTGCGCCCGGCCATCGTCTTTGACGCCCTCGCCGAAGCCTCGACGCTGAAAACCGAACTGGTCACCGGCCTCGACATTCTGATCATTCGCGAATTGACCGGTGGTATTTATTTTGGTGAGCCCCGCGGCATCGAGACGCTGCCTGACGGCACACGTCGTGGCATCAATACGCAAGTTTACACCACTCCTGAAATCCAGCGTGTCGCCCGCATTGCTTTTGAAATGGCCAAACTGCGCAGCAATCGGGTCTGCAGCCTGGAAAAAGCCAATGTCATGGAATCCGGTATTTTGTGGCGCGAGGAAGTACAAAAAGTTCACGATGATGAATACGCCGATGTTGAGCTAAACCACATGTACGCCGACAACGGTGCCATGCAACTGGTGCGCAACCCCAAGCAGTTCGACGTCATGGTCACAGACAATCTGTTCGGCGATATCCTCTCGGACGAGGCCGCCATGCTGACGGGATCACTTGGCATGCTGCCGAGCGCATCCCTTGGTGACACCGATGTCACCGGTCGGCGCAAGGCCATGTACGAACCAGTCCACGGCAGCGCACCCGACATCACCGGCCAGGGCCTCGCCAATCCGCTTGCCTGCGTGCTGAGCTACGCCATGATGCTGCGCTATTCGTTTGAGCTCGGCGATGAAGCCGACCTGGTCGAAACTGCGGTCGCCAATGTTCTGGCCGGCGGTATGCGCACAGCGGACATCATGCAGCCCGGCAAAGCGAAGGTCTCGACCGAAGTCATGGGCGAAAGCATCGTTCGCGAACTGGAGAAGCTGACGAAGTAATCAAGGAATTGCTTGCGCAGCAGGCAAACCTTGTGTATTTCTGCGCGCCGAACGAGGACAAACCAGTGATTTTTTGTTTGAACAATAATCCCGCCAACAACACCGCGTGTGTTGCCGGGATTATTGTGTCTGCGTTCGACAGCAAAACAACGACGAAAAAACCGACTGCCTAGACGCAGGCTGATTTTTCGTCTCGAAACGAAATGGCCTGCGGAGAAAATCCTGCGGGCCATTTTGGTATTTACAGCCTGCCGGGAACCTTCAAGGGCTGAAACAGAATTGGATATGTGAGATGGGTTATAACGTTGCAGTCGTCGGTGCCACCGGAAACGTTGGTCACGAATTACTGAACATTCTGGCGGAACGCCAGTTTCCGGTTGATGAAGTAGTGGCGCTGGCCTCCTCACGCTCGGTCGGGCGCGAAGTGTCGTTTGGCGAAGACGATGTCCTCAAGGTCAAGGCGCTGGATGATTTTGATTTCAGCAACACGGACATCGCCCTGTTTTCACCGGGCGGTTCGGTGTCCGCTGCACATGCGCCGCGTGCCGCCAGCCAGGGCTGTGTCGTCATCGACAACACCTCGCACTTCCGCATGGACCCGGATGTGCCGCTGGTCGTTCCGGAAGTGAACGCTGACGCCATCGCTGGGTTCGCCAAAAAGAATATTATCGCCAATCCCAATTGCTCGACCATCCAGATGGTCGTGGCCCTGAAGCCCTTGCATGAAGCCGCGACCATCAAGCGTGTGGTGGTCTCGACTTATCAGGCCGTGTCGGGTACCGGCAAGGACGCCATGGATGAGCTCTTTGATCAGACCAAGGGCATCTTTGTCAATCAGTCGCCTGAGCCCAAAATCTACAGCAAGCAGATCGCCTTCAACGTCATTCCGCATTGCGACGTCTTCATGGACGATGGCAACACAAAAGAAGAATGGAAGATGATGGTCGAGACCAAAAAAATTCTCGATCCCAAAATCAAGCTCACCGCGACCTGCGTGCGTGTGCCGGTTTTTGTCAGTCATTCTGAATCGATCAACATCGAGTTCGAAAATGAAATTTCGGCCGATGAAGCGCGTGGCATCCTGCGTCAGGCCCCGGGCGTCATGCTCTATGACGACCCGGACGAGGAGCACTACATCACGCCGGTCGATGCCGTCGGTGAATATGCTACCTACGTCAGCCGTATCCGCGAAGACGCCACGGTCGATAACGGCCTCAACATCTGGGTGGTGTCGGACAACCTGCGCAAAGGTGCCGCTCTCAACACCGTGCAGATCGCCGAAGTGCTGATCAACAAGTACCTGAAAAAGGCGGCCTGACGAACTCAGTCCACTTCACTCACCGCATAGTCCGCCGCCTCGAGCCAGGCCGGGTTGATCTCGACACCCCAGCCTGGCGCGTCGGGGATTGTCGCCTGGCCGGCAACGATGTCGTAGGGCGAGCGCAGAAATAGTTCCTGCTGCCACGGATAATAATCCGCGCCTTCGATGGAAAACTCGAGGTACTTGCCGGCGTTGGGCAGCGCCCCCAGCAGGTGCATGGTAAACAACGTCACCATCGACAGATTGGCGCAGTGAGGTGTGCAGGGCAGCCCGGCCGCCTCAGCCATCTTCGCCACCCGCAAGGTACGCGACAATCCACCGAGGTAACAGACATCGGGCTGGATGACGTCGACGCAGCGCATGTCGATCATGCGTTGCCAGGTCGGCAAATCACAATCCTGCTCGCCACCGGTGACATCGATATCGAGCGCCTCTGTGACTTGCTTCGTTTGCTCGAGCTCCCAATACCGACAGGGTTCCTCGAAATGGCCATAGCCTTGATCTTCAAGCAAGTGCCCGATTTCGATGGCCCGCGCCGGGGAGAACCCACTGTTGGCATCGCACAACAAGTCAACGTCATCACCGAGAGCCACGCGGATGGTCGGGATAATCTCTTCACTGCGGCCCGGCCATTCGTCAATGTCGCGGCCACATTCCGCCGCCACCCGAACCTTGAAAGCATCAAAGCCGAAGTCGTCGCGCAGCTTCGTCAATCGCTCCGCTTCCTGCGTCGGCGTAATATCGCGCTTCATCGAAGACGCGTACGCCCGGATCGCACGCGGTTTGCCACCGATCAATTCGCAGATACTTCTCCCGGTAGTCTTGCCGAAATAATCCCAGAGTGCTGTGTCGAGACCACTCATGGCGCGGCGTAGATAGGAGCCCGGATATTTGTGTTCGCGCATCGTAATCAGGTCGAGCAGGCCATTAATATCGGCGGGTTCATCAAGCTCTGCCCCGAGAGCCCAGGGCGCGATCTGGCGGTGCAAAACCTGGCAAGTGATATCTGAATTATAGGTTGAGACCTGGCCCCAGCCTTCATTTCCATCCGCCATCGTCAACCGGACAAAGCCGACAAACTCATTGCAAAATGTCTCTATCTTGTTGATATTCATGCATTATTTCCGATTTGTCCGGGACATGATTTATTTAAACGAATTATTCATGATCGCCGGGGAGAATGCGACACTTGCTGCAAAATTGTTTGCGGAGGAAATCATGTCCGGACCGGTCTCGAAGGCGGAGAAAAAACGTCGCATCCTCGCGGCGCTCGAAGGCCGTGCGATACCGGGCAACGACCTCGACGCACCAGTTGCCAAAAAGCCGCAAATTTCGGAAAAATCAGCCCGTGAAATCGTTGGCATGATGGACGCCTCGCCGCGCGCCACCTCGAAAGTCATTGGTGACTACGTCGATGAAAACCCCGACAAGGCCCTCGCTGTTTTCCGCAGCTGGCTGGCCGAATAACTTCACCTTCATCTAACTGACCTTGCGCGCCGGGAAGACCTGCGCAGGTGTCACCATTTGGTCCTGGGCGGCAATCAAGGCCAGTTCGCCACCACCCGACTGCGCAGTTTTTTGTAATACGGCGTAGGTTGAAGACACGGCGTGTGACAGCACATCCGCCGTGTCACCGGCGATCATGCGGTGGCCAAGGTAGAGGGCGGCAAACAAGTCGCCGGCCCCGAACATCTCGCCCGCCAGATGCGGCGTTGAAACGACCCAGGCGTCCGTCGGCGTGATCAGCAAAGTCTCGACCTCGTCAACGCCCGTCCACTGCAGAGACGTACAGAGCACCACTTTCGGTCCCTGCGCTTGCAGTTGCCGGGCAGCAGTAACAGCGTCGGCCAGCGTCTCGATTTTGCAGTCGCACAGCCACTCCAGCTCAAACTGGTTGGGCGTGACGATGTCGGCCTGCGGAATGATGTCCGATTTGAATAATTCAGCAATGCCATCGGCGGCAAAAACACCGCGCCCGGCATGACCGATCACCGGATCACAGAGATACGTCAGCCCGGCATTCAAGCCCCGCGCTTTTTCGACCGCCCCCAACAGCGCGACCCCATTTTCCGGCGCACCGAGATAGCCCGACAACACGGCATCGGTTGAGGCGAGGAAGCCCTGTTCGGCCAGGCCGTCGACCATCGCGGCGATCAGTTCGGGCGAAGTGGTCTCCCCGCCATAGCCGCCATGCGCCGGATGATTGGAGAACAACACCGTCGGCAGCGACCAGACTTCATGGCCAAGACGCTGCAGCGCAAACATCGCCGCACTGTTGCCAACATGGCCATAGGCGACGTGGCTCTGGATCGACAGAATATTCACGTTTTCTCCGGGGCAAGCATAACAGGGTAAAATTACCGGCGTTGCTTGCCTTGCGCTATTCATTCTTTATATTGTGCGCCGCACCATTTTTTTGAGGACTCCCATCGATGACCCGAACTACCCGCCCCTATCGCAGTGTGCTCTATATGCCCGGATCCAACGCCCGGGCGCTGGAGAAAGCCCAAACTCTGGCCGCCGATGCCCTGATATTTGATCTGGAAGACGCTGTCGCGCCCGACGCCAAGGAACTGGCGCGCGGTCAGGTTTGCGACGCTGCGGGATCCGGCAATTACGGCCAGCGCGAAATCATCATTCGTTGCAACGGGCTCGATACGCCGTGGGGCAAGGACGATATCGCCGCGATTGCCAAATCGGGCGCCGCCGGCATCCTTGTGCCCAAGATCGAAAGTGACGAGATGGTGCAGGATATCGACGCTCAAATGACGGCAGCGGGCGCACCGGACGATCAAACCATCTGGTGCATGATGGAAACGCCCATCGGCATTTTGCGTGCAGAAAGTATCGCGTCAGCCAGTCCGCGCCTCGCCTGCTTTGTCATGGGCACGTCCGATCTGGTCAAGGATCTGCACGCCCAACATACGACGATGCGCCTGCCCATGCTGACAAGCCTCGGCCTGACGATCCTCGCGGCCCGGGCCTATGGCCTGACAGTGCTGGATGGTGTGTATCTCGATATCAAGGACGGGGACGGCTATCGTGCCGCCTGCGAACAGGGGCTTGAGCTTGGTTTTGATGGCAAGACGTTGATCCACCCGAGCCAGGTCGAGGCGGCCAACGATGTCTTTGGTTTGTCGGACGAAGATGTTGTGCAGGCCCGGCGCGTCATCGATGCCTTCAAGGCCGCCGAAGCCGAGGGCAAGGGCGTCGCCGTGCTGGATGGCCGGTTGGTCGAAAATCTTCATGTCGATATTGCCGAGCGCCAGGTCGCCATGGCCACGGCAATCGCCGCCCTGGAAGCCGACCTGACATGAGTGGCACGAACGCCAAGACGGCGGCCGGCAATTATTTTGAGGATTTCCACCTTGATCAGGAAATCATTCACGCCACGCCGCGAACGGTTACAGAGGGTGATGCGTCATTGTATCTCGCCTTGTATGGCTCGCGTTTTGTCGTCAACTGCGCCGAACCGTTTGCTCAAAGCATGGGTTATGCCAAAACGCCCATCGATGATCTGCTGGCCTTTCATATTGTTTTCGGCAAAACCGTGCCGGATGTCTCCCTGAATGCAGTCGCCAATCTGGGTTATGCCGAGTGCCGCTTTCTCGCACCTGTCTACGCCGGGGATACATTATCAACCACCTCGCGCGTCATTGGCCTGAAGGAAAATTCCAACGGCAAGACCGGCACGGTGTATGTGCGATCAACCGGCATCAACCAGCGCGGCGAGACTGTTATCGACTACGTGCGCTGGGTCATGGTGCGCAAGGGCAATGTCGATGCGCCGACGCTCGAGCCCGTCGTTCCTGAACTCTCCGACCGCGTCGCGCCGGAGGACTTCGCCCTGCCCGCCGGGCTGGATGCCGCCGGATATGATACGGCCATGTCGGGCTCGACCCACCTGTGGGATGACTTTTCGGCCGGCGAACGCATTGATCATGTCGACGGCGTGACCATCGAGGAAGCCGAACACATGACGGCGACCAGGCTTTACCAGAACACCGCACGCGTCCATTTCAACCAGTTCAGCGAAAAAGACGGGCGTTTCGGCAGGCGCATTATCTATGGTGGCCACATCATCAGTCTCGCCCGCGCCATCAGCTTCAACGGTCTGGCCAATGCCTTTGCCATCGCCGCCATCAACGGCGGGCGTCACGTCGCACCGTGTTTCGCCGGAGACACCGTGTTCGCCTGGTCCGAAGTACTGGAAACAGCCGATACGGCTAATCCCGGCGCGGGTGCGATTCGTTTGCGCACCATCGCCACCAAGGATCGCACTTGCGCTGATTACCCCGGTCCCACGGACGCCGGCTATGACGACGGCGTCATCCTCGATCTTGATTACTGGGTCCTGATGCCGAAACGCTGACGGAAGGCGCGCAACAAAATTTTACACCTTTTCAAGGCGATACGACGCGTCGATCCGTGGTTGGCGTTGACTTGGACGCCGTCGGGGTTTTAAATCATCGGCTTACGGGCGCACCCTGCTGCGCCCCGATTCTGGAGGCTATATTCATCATGGCGCAGGTTGAACGCCCGCTTTCACCGCATTTGCAGATCTACAAACCGCAGATCTCGTCGGTGCTGTCTATTTTACACCGCGTGACCGGTTTCGGCCTCGGCGTCGGATCGCTCCTGCTGGCCTGGTGGCTGGTAGCAGCGGCCTACGGTCCTGATGCCTTTGCCGTCGTGCAGGACTTCATTTCCTCGTGGCTTGGCCGTCTGATCCTGCTTGGATTTACGTTTTGTTTTTTCTATCACCTGGCCAACGGCATCCGGCATCTCTTTTGGGATATCGGCAAGGGGTTTGAGATCAAGACAGCCGACATAACGGGCTGGCTGGCATTCCTGAGTGCCGGTGCGCTGACGGTGCTGGCCTGGATCGCCGGATATGCGATGCGAGGTGGGTCATGAGTTTACGCTCCCCCCTCGGCAGTGTTCGCGGCCTCGGCTCCGCCAAACATGGTCTTGACCACTGGTGGATGCAGCGCATGACGGCGCTGGCTCTTATTCCGCTCGGCCTGTGGCTGGCGGCCTCCCTGATCAGCCAGGTCGGTGCCGATCACGCGGCCTTCAAGGACTGGCTCGGCACGCCGGGTCGCTCGGTCGCCATGATTTTGTTCCTGTTCGCCGCCTTCTATCACATGAAACTTGGCATACAGGTCATCATTGAAGATTACGTCCATTCGCACTGGCATATGGTCCTGCAAATCTGCAATTCCTTTGTCTGCATACTTCTGGGCACGGCCTCGATTTTTGCCGTCCTCAAACTGGCCCTCGGAGGCTGAGAATTACGATGAGCGAAGCTTACCCCATTACAGACCACTTCTATGACGCCATCGTTGTCGGTGCCGGCGGTGCCGGTTTACGTGCCACCTTCGGTATGGCCGAGGCCGGCCTGAAGACCGCCTGCCTGACCAAGGTTTTCCCGACCCGCAGTCACACGGTTGCTGCCCAGGGCGGCATGTCGGCAGCACTTGGCAACATGGGCCAGGATGACTGGCGCTGGCACATGTACGATACCGTCAAGGGCTCGGACTGGCTCGGCGATCAGGACGCTATCGAATACATGTGCAAGGAAGGCCCGGCAGCGGTGATCGAGCTTGAACATTACGGTGTGCCGTTTTCGCGCACGCCTGAGGGCAAAATCTATCAGCGCGCCTTCGGCGGCATGACGACCAATTACGGCGAAGGTACGGCGCAACGCACTGCTGCCGCCGCCGACCGCACCGGTCACGCGATTTTGCATACGCTGTATCAGCAATCCCTCAAGCACGACGCCGAGTTCTTTATCGAATACTTTGCCCTTGATCTGATCATGGATGATGAAGGTGTCTGTCGGGGCGTGATGGCGTGGTGTCTCGAAGACGGCACTATTCACCGCTTCCGCGCCCACACGGTCGTGTTGGCGACCGGTGGTTATGGCCGGGCCTATTTCTCCTGCACCTCCGCGCACACCTGCACAGGCGATGGCGGCGGCATGGCGCTGCGCGCCGGATTGCCCATGCAGGACATGGAATTCGTCCAGTTCCACCCCACGGGCATTTATGGCGCGGGTTGCCTGATTACCGAAGGCGTGCGCGGCGAAGGCGGTTATCTGGTCAATTCGGAAGGCGAGCGCTTCATGGAGCGCTATGCACCGAGCGCCAAGGATCTGGCCTCGCGCGATGTCGTCAGCCGCTCGATGACTGTTGAAATTCGCGAAGGACGCGGTGTCGGTCCCAACAAGGATCACATCTATCTGCACCTTGATCATCTCGACAAGGCGATGCTGGAAGAACGTCTGCCCGGCATTTCCGAAAGTGCGGCGATATTTGCCGGTGTCGACGTCAACAAGGAACCGATTCCTGTACTGCCGACCGTTCACTACAACATGGGCGGCATCCCGACGAACTTCCACGGCGAGGTTGTGACGCTGAAAGACGGCGATCCGGATTCAATCGTTCCGGGCCTGATGTCCATCGGCGAGGCAGCTTGCGTCTCGGTCCACGGGGCCAATCGCCTGGGCTCAAACTCGCTGCTTGATATCGTGGTCTTCGGTCGCGCCTCCGCCTTGCGCGCTGCTGCTACCATCAAATCAGGCGCGCCGCACAAGTCCTTGCCGGCTGATGCCGGGGACAATGCCCTGGCCACACTGGATCACTTCCGCAATGCCAAGGGGGATCGTCCGACTGCGGCGATCCGCGATGACATGCAGCGCACCATGCAAAACAATTGCGCGGTCTTCCGCACAGGTGATGTGCTCGAAGAGGGTCGCACGCTGATTGCCGATGTCGCGGCCCAGATGCCGGATATCGGCGTGTCGGACCGCTCGATGGTGTGGAATTCCGATCTGGTTGAGACGCTGGAGCTTAACAATCTGATCGGCCAGGCCGTTGTCACCATGGAAAGTGCTGCCAATCGTAAAGAGAGCCGCGGTGCCCATGCGCGCGAGGATTTCGCCGACCGAGACGACGAAAACTGGATGAAGCATACGCTGTCGTGGATTGATGAAAACAACAAGACGACGCTGGATTATCGCCCGGTTCATACCTACACCATGACCGACGAAATTGACTACATCGAGCCCAAGGCCCGGGTTTACTAGAGTGTTTCCGACTTTGTTGGAAACGCCGCTGATCGTGAATATCGCGCTCAGCGTATAACATCAATGCAGAAGTGGTTCCGATAAGTTCGGAACCATCCCAGGTCAGGCGGAGAAGGACAGAAAATATGGTTGAGTTCGCATTACCCGCCAATTCCAAGGTCGGCAAAGGCAAAACCTTCGAGGCCCCGGAGGGTGCCAAAAACACCCGGCGCTTCCAGGTCTATCGCTGGAATCCGGACGATGGCAAAAACCCGGTGATCGATACCTATAATGTCGATACCGATGCCTGCGGGCCGATGGTGCTGGACGCCCTGATCCACATCAAGAATGACATTGATCCGACGCTGACCTTCCGCCGCTCCTGCCGTGAAGGTGTCTGCGGCAGTTGCGCCATGAACATCGGCGGCACCAACACGCTGGCTTGCACGCAAGCCACCGCCGACGTCAAGGGCGACGTCAAGGTCTACCCGCTGCCCCATCTGCAGGTGATCAAGGATCTGGTGCCGGATCTGACGAACTTCTATGCCCAGTACGCCGCCATCAAACCCTGGATGATGACCGAAACCCCGGCACCCGAAGGCCGCGAACGCCTGCAAAGCCGGGAAGACCGCGCCAAGCTCGACGGCATGTGGGAATGTGTGATGTGCGCTTCGTGTTCGACCAGTTGCCCGAGTTACTGGTGGAACGAAGACCGCTACCTCGGCCCGGCGGCGCTTTTGCAGGCCTATCGCTGGCTTGTCGATTCGCGTGATGAACACACCGGCGAGCGCCTCGACGCGCTGGAAGATCCCTTCCGCCTCTATCGCTGCCACACCATTATGAATTGCGCCAAGACCTGCCCGAAAAGCCTTAATCCGGCGCAGGCTATCGCCGGCATCAAGCAGATGATGGTGGCACGACGCTAACCGGCAAAACCGTCTATACTCGAAGGGCCGCCGGATCGCTTCGGCGGCCCTTTTTGTTACTCCCGCTTCCCAGGACCGACGACATGTATACGCCCGACCACTTCGTGATGGATGATTTTGAAACCATCAGCGACTTCATCACCGCCCATAACTTCGCGGCCCTGATCGGTCGCGACAGTGATGATCAGATGATCGCCAGCCATCTGCCGTTCATGTTCGATGCAACGCGCGGTGACAAGGGCACGCTGATCGCCCACATGGCGCGGGCCAACCCGCACTGGCAAGGATTTGCAGGCAATGCAGAGGCGCTGGTGATTTTTCAGGGACCGCATGCCTACATCTCGCCGAACTGGTATGTCAACGAACCCGCCGTGCCGACGTGGAACTATCTCGCTGTTCACGCCTATGGGCGCCCGGTGATTATCGAAGATGAAGCGGAAAAACGCGCCATGTTCGAGCGGCTGGTGGCGACACACGAAGCGGGCTTCGAGACGCCCTGGCAGCTTGAAGGCCCGGAAGAATTCCTCGCCAAAATGAGCCGGGCCACTGTGGCCTTCGAAATCGAAGTCACACGCTTTGACGCCAAGGCCAAGCTCGGGCAAAACCGCAAGGCGGGCGATCCGGAAGGCGTCATCAAAAACCTGCGCAATCAAAACGATCAAACCGCCAGCGAGCTCGCCGATATCACGGAACAATGGATAAAGAACTGATCAACCATGTCTGACGCGGAAGGACCCATTCACGTATACCGGCGGCTGGTTCGCGAAGGCGAATGGCAGGCTGATCCGGTGCAGGAACTGGCGGCGGAAAAACTGCAACTGCTCAGCGTCAAACTGCGTGGACATGACCCTAAGACCATCAAGGGCTGGGCCAAGATATTCGGTCGTGGCCGCAACACCGAAGCGCCGCAAGGCGTCTATTTTTACGGCGATGTCGGGCGCGGCAAGACCGCGATGATGGATGTGTTCTACAATTCGGTTGATGTGACGCGCAAACGCCGAGTGCACTTTCACGCCTTCATGCTCGATGTGCACGCCCGCATTCATACCTGGCGGCAGCTGGCCAAATCAAATGGCACCGAGGGCGATCCAATTCCGCCGGTAGCCAAAGACCTCGCGCAAATTTCCTGGCTTCTGTGTTTTGATGAATTTCAGGTCAGCGATACGGCGGATGCCATGATTCTCGCGCGGCTGTTCAAGGCGCTGTTCGACAACGGCGTTGTCGTCGTCACCACGTCGAACCGCCCGCCGGATGACTTGTACATCGGCGGATTGAACCGGGAACTGTTCCTGCCGTTCATCGATATCCTGAAATCAAAGCTCGATATTCTGCAGCTCGACGGTGGCCAGGATTATCGCCTGGCCCGGCTCAAACAGTCGCCGGTCTATTTCACGCCCTTGAATGAACAGAGCGACGCCGAAATGGATACGGCCTTCGATTTGCTCACCGATCATGCCGAGCCCGAACCGCGTATCCTGCATGTCCAGGGCCGCAATATTACCGCCCCCGTCACGGTACAAGGGATTGCCCGCTTTGGATTTGCCGCCCTGTGCGAACAACCGCTCGGAGCCGCTGACTACATTGAAATCGCCCAGCAGTTCCACACCGTGTTTCTCGATCACATCCCAAAGCTGACGCTGGATAAACGCAACGAAGCCCGGCGTCTGATCAACCTGATCGACGTGCTCTATGATCACCGGGTCAATTTTATCTGCAGTGCCGACAGTCCGCCCGGTGAAATTTACGTCGAAGGCGAGGGCAAATTTGAATTTGCCCGCACCGAATCCCGATTGATCGAAATGCAGTCCGAGAATTATCTCGGCGAGCCACACAACATCTGATGAGAGCTCCTGAATGACCGAAGAAATTTCCCGCAACCTCTGTCTTGAGATGGATCAAGCCGATCCACTGGCCGCGCGACGTGATGATTTTGTCTTGCCGGAGAACACCATTTATCTCGATGGCAATTCGCTGGGGGCCATGACCCACGCCGTTGCTGCCAATGTTGAACGCACCATGCGCGAGGAATGGGCGCAAGGGTTGATCCGCAGCTGGAACGAGGCCAACTGGATCACCAAGGCGATGAAGGTCGGCGACACGCTGGCCGGATTGATCGGGGCTGATGACGGCGAGGTCGTGGTCTGCGATTCAACATCGGTCAACGTTTACAAACAACTGGCCGCCGCGCTGGACATGCGACCCGATCGCAAGGTGATTGTTTCCGAAGCCGGGAACTTCCCGACCGATCTTTATATGGCCCAGGGCCTGATCGCCCATCTCGACCGGGGTCACGAGTTGCGCTTGGTGCAGCCCGGCGACAGTGTCTTTGACGCCATCGACGAAGACGTCGCGGTGGTCATGCTGACACACGTCGATTTTAAATCCGGCCTGGTCCACGACATGAACGCGGTGACTGAAGCCGCGCATGACGCAGGTGCCCTGATGCTGTGGGATCTCTGTCATACCGCCGGTGCCATGCCGATCGATCTCAACGCGGCAGGCACAGATCTCGCCGTTGGCTGCACGTACAAATATCTCAATGGTGGACCTGGTGCACCGGCGTTCATCTTCGTCGCCTGTCGCCTGCAGGACCAAATCCGCCAGCCCCTGACCGGCTGGATGGGTCACAACGCGCCCTTCGCTTTTGATATTCGGTTTGAACCTGCTGGCGGCATCGAGCGCATGCTCAGCGGCTCGCACGGCATCCTCGGGCTCTCGGCGGTGGAGACGGCGCTGGAAGTCTGGCAGGACGTCGACATGAACGACATTCGGACCAAAAGCATCGCGCTTTGTGAATTGTTCATTGAACTAGTGGAGACGCGTTGTGCGGGCCACGGTTTCGAACTGATTTCACCGCGCGATGCAAAAGTGCGTGGCAGTCAAATCTCGTTCATTCATGACCACGGCTTCGAAATCATGCAGGCCCTGATCGGGGCGGGTGTGATCGGTGATTACCGCGAGCCCAACGTGCTGCGCTTCGGCTTTACGCCGCTTTATGTGCGCTTCGTCGATGTCTGGGATGCCGTCGACAAACTGACGGCGATCATGGACGGCGACATCTGGCAGGACCCGAAATATGCCATCCGCGGCGCTGTAACCTGATTACCAGAAAAATCCAGCGATAGCTGCGGTGGGTACGTGACCGGCAGCCGTGGCCGCTTCGGTGACCTTGTCGGCGTCCAGCGTTCCAGCGGCGACACCCAGTTCCGCGCCGTGAATACCACCGGCGACAAATAGCGAGGCAATACCCGCCGCGTTGGCCCCGGCAATATCGGTACGATAGCTGTCGCCAACTGCGATGATCCGCTCGCGCGCCACGCCGTCGAGCTTCTCGAAACAGACCTGATAGGCCCGGGCGTGCGGCTTGCCGTGATACATCACCTCACCGCCCATCGCCTCGTAATGCGCTGCGATAGATCCGGCGCACAGCACCATGTTGTCACCGCGCATCACGGATAAATCAGGATTGGCACAAATCATCGGCAGCTTGCGGGAAAGCGCCCGGCCGAAAATTTCATCGTAATCCGCCTCGGTTTCGGTTTCATCGTCGCGCAGGCCGGAAGTCAAAACGAACGCCGCCTTGTCGATGTCGTCAACTTCATCCACACCGATGCCGTCGAGCAAGCCCCAGTCGCGTTCCGGTCCGACGTGGAAGAAAGTGTCGCCAAGGGCGGCATGCCAGGCATCGTCCCGCCGCCGTACACTCAGGCGCGTAACATCGCCCGAGGTGACGACGTCATCATAGGCATCACGCGGCACGCCGAATCCTGCGATCTGGACACCGACTTTGCTCGACACACGCGGCGCATTGCTCAGCAGCATCACTTGCTTGCCAGCGTCGCGCAAATTCTCAAGACAGTCGAGCACGCCGGGATAGGGCTCAACGCCGTTGTGCACCACGCCCCAGAGATCGAGGATCAGGGCGTCATAGTCTTGTGCGATTTCCTGCACACCGGATAATACGGGAAGGGTCATGTAAATAATTTCTGTTGTGATCTAATCAGCGGCACTTCTGACATGCCCCGGACCTAATGTGAAGTGCCAACCGCCTTGGACACGGATGTGAAACCATCGCGCTTCAGCAGATCGACGAGGTCCGCCTTGATCCGCCCGACCAGCGCCGGGCCTTGATAGACCAGAGCGGTATAGAGTTGCACCAGTGTCGCGCCTGCGCGGATCTTGGCGTAGGCGTCGGCACCGGACGAAATACCACCGGCACCGATTAGCGTGATTTTGCCGCCCGTCAGTTTGTACATATCGGCGAGCACTGCCGTGGAAGCTTCAAACAAAGGCACCCCGCTCAGGCCACCAGTTTCGTCTCGATGATGCCCCTTGAGGTCGGGCCGGGCGATGGTCGTATTGCTGATGATCATGCCGTCGATGGCGTGCTGCACGGCGAGATCGGCAATAATCCGGCGACCCTCGGCATCGAGATCGGGCGCGACTTTCAGGACAATCGTTACGCCGTCCCCTGCCGCCTTGATCCGCCCGAGCAAGTCATCAAGTTCCTCGGCCCCCTGCAAGTCCCGCAAGCCCGGCGTGTTCGGTGAGGAGATATTTATGGTGACGTAATCCGACAAGGGGGCCAGGCGTTTGAGCCCGGTAACATAATCTTCCGTTCGATCTGTGCTGTCCTTGTTGGCCCCGATGTTCGCGCCGACGATGCCCTTTGCCTTACCCAGCCTGGCCTTCATGCGGCGTTCAATGACGTCGAGCCCGTCGTTATTGAATCCATTGCGATTGATCACGGCCTGGTCTTCGGGCAGGCGGAACAATCGCGGGCGCGGATTGCCGGCCTGCGGCTGCGGCGTCACGCTGCCGATTTCAACAAATCCGAAGCCCTGTTTCAGCATGGCGTCCGGTACTTCGGCATTTTTGTCAAAGCCTGCCGCCAGGCCCACCGGGTTGCTGAACTGAAGCCCGAGCGCACTGATGGCAAGCGCCGGTGCGTCGGCACCCGCCACACCCGGCACAAGGCCGAAGCGCAGGGCATTGACGGTAATACGATGCGCCGTCTCCGGGTCGATCGCGCGCAGCAAGGGCCCGGCCAGCGGGTAGAGATCAATCAAAACAGGTTCCCTTGTTTGGCCGCAGGCTTTGCAACATCAGCAGTTTTGGGCGCGGAGAGTTCGACGGGCTCGATACATTCAGCGTCATCATATCGCACGTTGTTGACGCGTTTCGATATCGGGAAGGCGATCAATCCGTCTTCGTTGGGCTCCGCCATCACACCCGCGATGTCATCGGTATCCGGGTCGCCCTCGCCAAGCCAGACACCATAGCTGTCGGGTCGCACGATCACCGGCATGCGATGGTGCCAGGTCTCGGTAAATGATCCGGCTTCGCGCACGACAATGGAACATGTCAGGATCACCTCGCCGTCTTCCGGGTTGGTCCAGCTTTCCCACAGACCCGCAAGTCCGAAGGCCTCGCCGTCTTCGCGACAGAAGCGGTAAGGCTGCTTGCCGCCCTCGGCTTTGACCCATTCGTAATAGCCATCCGCCGGGATCAGGCAGCGGCGTTTCTTGTAAGCCGAACGGAAGGATGGTTTTTCAGCCACCGTTTCGGCCCGCGCATTGATGGTTTTGGCCCCGAAGTCCTTGTCTTTCGCCCATGAAGGGATCAGGCCCCAGCGCAACATACTGAGATCACGCCCGCCCTCGTCGCCTGCACGCACGACCGCAACATCCTGCGTCGGAGCAATATTGTAGCGTGGCGCCAGATTGGGCAGTTGCGAGAACCCGAATAACTGGCGCATGGCTTCGACGGGGGTGGTCAGGCTAAAGCGTCCGCACATATCGGCGCTATCATACGCCCTCCGGGCGTGCACGGATAGCTTGGCCGTGCCTTATGAATTCTAGTTTGGACAAGTCGCCCAGGCAGGCTATTCTAGCCATCGATAATGACGCCGATCCACTATCTGGATCGGCGCTTGCGCTTGAAAGGTTCGATCTATGTCCGGTGTGTATTATTCCGAAGGCGAATGGTTTGACGAGGATCCGAAAATCCTGCGGATGGAAGATCATGCTTTCTGGCTGGCCTCGGTGGTGTTTGACGGTGCGCGCGCCTTTAACGGCTGCGTGCCCGATCTCGACATGCACTGCAAGCGCGTGATCAATTCAGCCAACGTCATGGGCCTGGCACCGACGTTGACGGCCGAGGAAATCGAGGCGCTGTGCATTGAAGGTGTGCGCAAGTTACCGCAGGATTCGGAGCTTTACATTCGTCCGATGTTCTATGGCACTACCGGTTTTCTGGTGCCTGATCCCGAAGGCACCAGATTTGCCCTCGCGGTTTATCACAATCCGCTACCGGGCTTTGGTGGTTTCAGCGCCTGCCTCTCAACGCGGCGCCGTCCGGCCAAGGACATGGCACCTACCGATGCCAAGGCCGCCTGCCTCTATCCAAATACCCAGCGCGCCCTGCGCGAAGCCAATGCAAAAGGCTTCGACAACGCCATCCTGCTCGACGCCAACGGCAATGTCGCTGAATTCGCCACGGCCAACATCTGGATCGTCAAGGACGGCAAGGCTTTTACACCCGCCGTCAACGGTACGTTCCTTGCCGGCGTGACGCGTTCCCGCATCGCTCAGCTATTGTCCGACGACGGCATTGAAGTCATTGAAACCCAGTTCGACATGAATGACGTCATGGACGCCGATGAAGTATTCAATTCAGGGAATTACGGCAAGGTCATGCCGGCAATCCGTATCGAGGATCGCGACCTGCAGCCCGGCCCGGTCGCCAATCGCGCCCGTGACCTTTATTTCGAATACGCCGAAACCTGCAACGTTTTTTAGGCGAGCTTTTCGCCGGCCAGCACCCGGCGGATCAGGGCCGTGGTTTCCTCGACGCCATAAAGTGCGATGAACGAGCCCATGCGCGGCCCCTGAGACTGGCCCAGCAGCGTCTCATAGAGCGCCTTGAACCAGTCGCGCAGGTTCTCGAAACCGTGGCGTTTGCCGACTTCGTAAACTTCGAACTGCACGTCTTCATGCGATGCACCCTGTCCCAGTTCCTCGAGTTTGGCTACGAGGTCTTCGAGCGCTGCACGTTCAGTATCATCGGGTGCGCGGTAGTCCTTGCTCGGGCGGACGAAGTCGCGGTAATAGGCGATGGCATAACCCGCCAGGCGATCAAGGATGGGATAACTCTCGGGCGCGGCACCCTCGACATAGCGGCTGATGAAGCCCCACAGCACGTCAGGGTCCTCGGTATTACAGACACTGGCGAGGTTGAGCAGCATGGCAAACGTGATCGGAACGTCTTCGGCTGGCGGCTCGCCATTGTGAATATGCCAGGCCGGGTTCATGAATTTTTTGTCGTCTTCCTGATCGGCATATTTTTCGAGATGCGTCAGATAGTCATCGACGGCGCGCGGAATGACGTCAAAAAACAGCCGCTTGGCCTTGCGCGGAGAATTGAACATGTACAGTGAAAGACTTTCCGGCGAAGCGTACTGCAGCCAGTCCTCGATCGTCAGGCCGTTGCCGCGCGACTTGGAAATCTTTTCACCGTTCTCATCAAGGAACAGCTCGTAATTGAAGCCTTCCGGCGGCTGGCCATCGAGCACCTTGCAAATCCGTGACGACAGCTTGACGCTGTCGATCAGATCCTTGCCCGACATTTCATAATCGACATCAAGCGCCACCCAGCGCATGGCCCAGTCGGCCTTCCACTGCAGTTTGCAATGGCCGCCGGTTACCGGGGTCTCAATACGACTGCCGTCATCATCTTCATAGACCACCGTACCGGCCTCGAGATTGCGCTCGATAATCGGCACCTGAAGCACGACGCCGGTTTTCGGACAGATCGGCAGGAACGGGCTGTAAGTCGCGCGGCGTTCCGGCCCCAGAGTCGGCAAAATGACGTTGATGACGTCGTCGTAGTGCTCAAGCACTTTCAACAACGTCGCATCAAGGTGGCCGCCCTTGTAGCGCTCGGTCGCCGAGACAAATTCATAGTCAAAACCGAACTCATCGAGGAAGGCCTGCAGGCGCGCATTGTTGTGTTCACCGAAGCTGGCGTGCGTGCCAAACGGATCCGGCACCTGGGTCAGGGGCTTGCCGAGATGGGGCTCCAGCAGTTCCTTGTTAGGGATGTTGTCGGGCACTTTGCGCAGGCCGTCCATGTCATCGGAAAAGGCAAACAGCCGCGTCGGATAATCGCTCAGCAGATTAAAGGCCTGGCGCACCATGGTCGTGCGGGCGACCTCGCCAAAGGTGCCGATGTGGGGCAAGCCAGAAGGACCATAGCCCGTCTCGAACAGAACATATCCCTTGTCGTTCGGGCGTTTTTCCAGTCGTTCGACCAGCTTTTGCGCTTCGACAAAGGGCCAGGCCTTGCTGGCCAGGGCGACGTCAGCCTTGTTCGACATGATCTCATTCTTCAATTAGACAAAAGGAAGCCGGAAACTAGGCGTTACAAGTGTTCGCGTCAATGGCACAGCCCTATATACTCGGCCCATGTCAGACCCCTTTTCACTTGATCCCGATCCCGCCAGCCCTGAAGACGCCGCCCCCGATTTCGGGGCTGTGACGTCGGCGCCTGCCATGGCCGTCGGCCCGCGCCAGGCGGTCTGGCTGACAGCGGATGGCGAAATCGAGACACTGGATTTACGCGCCGCCGCCCAGCGGGCTGCCCGCACGCCTGTTATCGTCTGTCATGCGCCGTCGGTGGCGCGCCGTCTGCGCCGTGATGATCTGCCCTTGCTCGATGTGCTGGAGTTGTTTGCCTTCGTGCGACCGGCGCAATTTTGCCTGCCGACGGTGGCTGGACTGGCGGCGGCACTGAATATTGCGCACCCCGACAGCCTGGAAGATCAGGCCGTGGCTTTGCTCGATATCCCGCAGCGTCTGGCAGCACAAATGGCGGTGGCGCAGCGCGATGTCTATCTCGACAGCCTGATCCAGACACTGGAACAGGCGGGCTGGCCGTGGGCGCGCTGGTTGATTGAGGGTGCGCCGGACGACAAGCCGCCGACGCGGCGCGGCCTCGATATCTGGAACCGGCTGCCGGAATGGGAGGAACAGGCCCCGCCGCCACCCGCCGGTAACGACCCCGTCTCTGGTGAAGAAACCCTCGAACAACTCGATAAATTGCTCGACAGTCGGGCTGAAGCCCGCCCCCAGCAGCGCGCTTACGCAGAACATGCCGCCGCGACCTTTTTGCCGCGTGAAGTGGAAGGCGGACCCAGTATCGTGCTCGCGGAGGCTGGCACCGGTGTCGGCAAGACGCTCGGTTATATCGCGCCGTCCAGTGTCTGGGCCCGGAAGAATGAAGGCTCGGTGTGGATCTCGACCTACACCAAAAACCTGCAGCGCCAGCTCGATCAGGAACTGCATAAATTATACCCCGACCCGCGAGAGCGCGCCGAGAAGGCCGTGTTGCGCAAGGGCCGGGAAAATTATCTCTGTCTGTTGAACCTTGAAGAGGAAGCCAGCCGGGCGCGCCAGGGACGAGCCGTCACGGCAGTTGCCCTGATGGTGCGCTGGGCCGAAGCAACGCGGGACGGCGATATGGTCGGCGGTGATTTCCCGTCGTGGCTGATCCATTTGTTTGGCACCGGGCGCACATTAGGGCTGGCGGACCGGCGGGGCGAATGCGTTTATTCGGCCTGCGCCCATTACCGACGCTGTTATATCGAACGCGTTCAGCGCAAGGCGCGCCGTGCCGAGATCGTTGTCGCCAATCATGCCCTGGTGATGATCCAGGCTGCCATGGCCGATGACACAACCGAACTGCCAACGCGCTACGTCTTCGATGAAGGGCATCACATTTTTGATGCGGCCGACAGCGCCTTTGCGGCCCACCTCAATGGCCAGGAGGCTGCCGAGTTGCGGCGCTGGGTGCGCGGCTCGGAAGGGGGGCGCCAGCGCCGGGCGCGCGGCATCGACAACCGCATTGGCGATTTGATTGGTGGAGAGGAAAAGGCCGAGGCCGCGCTGGCCGCTGTCAAACGCGCCGCCGCCGAATTGCCGGGGGAAGGCTGGTTGCGGCGCATTGTCGATCAGGAACCGTTCGGGCCAACGGAGAAATTCCTCAGTCATGTCAACGGGTTAGTCAACGCGCGCCAGGACAAACCGGACGCGGGATACAGCATCGAGACCGAAACCACCGAGCCGACCGAGGCCATGGTCAAGGCCGCCGATGATCTGGCGCAATCGCTGCAAGACCTGTTCAAGCCGATGCTGTCGCTGGCCCAGCTGCTGGCAGACCGGCTCGATGCAGAGGCCGAAACGCTCGACAGTGACAGCCGCCGACGCATTGATGCCGCCGCCCGGGGATTGCGTCGCCGGGCCGAAGCGGTCAAGTCATGGTTCAGCATGCTGGGCAATCTCGGGCGTCCGTTGCCGGCGGAATTTGTCGACTGGTTCGGCGTCGAACGTATGGAAGGCCGCTCGACCGATGTCGGTATGTATCGCCACTGGCTCGACCCGACGACACCGTTTTCACAAAGCGTCTTGCATCGCGCGCATGGTGTGCTGGTGACCTCCGCCAGCCTGCGCGACCGCACGACCGGTTCGGATGATGAAGTAGCTGACGATGAAGAAGCCGACACCTGGGCCAGTGCCGAAGTCAGAACGGGCGCCCATCACATGCCGCTGCCGGCGAGGCGCGCCAGCCTGCCCTCGCCTTATGATTATGGCGACGTCACCCGTGTTCTTGTCGTCAATGATGTACGGCGCAATGACACGGATCAGGTCGCCGCCGCCTATCGTGAATTGTTTGTTGCGGCGGGCGGTGGCGGGCTTGGTCTATTTACCGCCATTGCCCGCCTGCGCGCGACCCAGGCCAAACTGGTCGGCCCGCTGGAAGATGCCGGCATCCCGCTGCTCTCCCAGCACACCGATGCGCTCGACACCGGCACCCTGGTCGATATCTTCCGGGCTGAGGAAGATGCCTGCCTGCTCGGCACCGATGCCGTGCGCGATGGTGTCGATGTGCCGGGCCGTAGTCTGCGACTGATTGTCTTTGACCGGGTGCCATGGCCGCGCCCGGGCATCCTGCATCGCGCTCGCAAATCGGCATTTGGCGGTACCCGGTATGATGACATGTTAACCAGATTGCGCCTGAAACAGGCGTTTGGCCGGCTTATTCGCGGCAATACCGACCGTGGTGTCTTCGTCATGCTTGATTCTGCCCTGCCGACCCGGCTATTAGATGCCTTCCCGGAACAGGTCGAGGTCCAGCGTCTGGGCCTTGCCGACGCCGTCAACATCACGCGGGATTTCCTCAAAGACTGATCCGTGAGACAATATCGAAAATAACGAGCCAACGGAAAGTATCCAGACACATGCAACATACGGCGCTCATCTACACCATGGTCATTATGTCGGCAGCCGATTCCGAAATGACGGACCGCGAGATTTTTATTATCGGTGACATCGTCAAGACCCTGCCGGCCTTCGAGGACTTCGATCCCGAATTGCTGCCGGAAGTTGCCGCCAACTGCGCCGAGATCCTCAATCAGGAAAATGGCATCGAAACCGTGATCGATATTGTCGCGGACTCGCTGCCCGATAATTTGCGCGCCACGGCCTATGCCCTGGCCTGTGATGTCGCCGCCGCCGATGGCGAAGTCAAACAGGAAGAACTGCGCCTGCTGGAAATGATCCGCCACCGCCTCGACGTCGACCGCCTGCACGCCGCTGCCATCGAAACCGGTGCCAACGCACGTTATCAAACGGTCGATTAATTCTAGAGCGCTGTGGCAAATGCTGCCACAGCCGCTATTCCTTCGTCCCAGTTCTGCTGTTCGGTTCGGCCCGAGGCCTTGCGCGGCTTGAAGCTGTGATCGCCATCTTCGAGCCAGTGCAGCTTGATGGCTTTCGATAGTTTGTAGGCCTTGACGTCATCGAATGTCCCGAGCGCATCGCGCGTCCCTTGTACGATCAGCGTCGGCGTTTTCAACTTGCCAAGATGTTCGGTGCGGGTCTTCTCAGGCTTGCCCGGCGGATGGAAGGGGTAGCCCAGACAAACCAGGCCATCGACGCCTGCTTCTTCGGCGATCATGCTGGCAATCCGCCCGCCCATTGACTTGCCACCGATGATAATCTTCCCCTGTCCGGGCAGGCTCTGGCGCAGTTCCGCCACGACCTCATGCCAGGCCGCTTCGAGCTTCGGCCCGCGATCCGGCGGCCGTTTGGTGCCCTCGGCCCGACGGCGCTGCATATAGGGGAATTCAAACCGCGCCACACGAATTTTGTTTTTAGCCAGTCCCTGGGCAAATGCGTCCATAAACGGACTGTCCATCGGCGCCCCCGCACCATGGGCCAGCACCAGCAAATGCTTCGCCTTCGCCGCGCCATCGAATAACATATGATCTGAAAATGCCATTGTTGCTCCCGGATTTTCATTGCCACAACTGTTCACAAAGTCGTGGTCAAGACTTGCCTCTTTTGCTGCCTCTGCCAAGATCAATATGAAGGTTCATACTATCTTTTTGGGGAAGACGTCCTGAGTGGAAAATTTTTTGGTCACAAACGAACCGCTGGTTCGCTTGATCTGTTTTTTTGGCATATTCGCCGGCGTGGGGCTGGTTGAAGTGTTCGCCCCGCGACGCGCCTTGACCGTCTCGAAACGCCGTCGCTGGACGACAAACCTCGGCCTGGTGGTCGTCAATGGCCTCGCCGTGCGCCTGCTGGTGCCGATCCTCGCGGTTGGTCTGGCAACCAAAGCGACGGCTGAAGGCTGGGGCGTGCTGAACATTGTTGACTGGCCGGTCTGGCTGGAGATCGTCCTCGCCGTCATCATTCTCGACGCCGTCATTTATCTCCAGCACGTCATGGTCCATGCCGTGCCGCTGTTCTGGCGACTGCACATGGTTCATCACGCCGACCTCGATTTCGATGTGACGACGGGTGCGCGCTTTCATACAGTCGAGATCTTTTTGTCGATGGGCATCAAACTGGCCACTGTCCTGTTTCTCGGGCCGGCAGCTGTCGCCGTCATCATTTTTGAAGTGCTGCTCAATGCGACCGCGATGTTTAATCACGGCAACATTGCCCTGCCCGTCGGGCTCGATCGGGTCTTGCGCCTTTTTGTTGTTACGCCGGACATGCACCGGGTCCACCATTCCATCGTGCCGTCCGAGACCAACAGTAATTTCGGCTTTAACCTGCCGTGGTGGGACTGGATATTCGGCACCTATCGCGCCCAGCCCCGGGGCGGACATCGAAGTATGACCATCGGTCTGTCGATCTACCGCGATCCCGATCACATCGGATTGCTGAGCGCGCTGGCGTTGCCTGTCACTGGCACAACGGCCGGCTATCCGCTGAACCGCAAGGACGGCGCGTCGTGAAATTCGGTACGCCCATTCGCTTCATTGCCCTGGCTGCGCTGATCGCGGTGATGGTCTGGGTCTGGTCGATGCGCGACATGCTGGATGCCGACAATCTCGAGGCCAGGATCGTTGAGTTCGGCATCTGGGCCCCGCTGGTCTTTATGGCGGCCTACATTGTCGCCGTGCCGCTCTGTCTGCCGGCATCGTTGATGACCCTGGCCGGCGGCGCCATCTTCGGTCCGGTGATGGGCAGCGTTTATTCCCTGATCAGTGCCACGGCGGGGGCGACGATCTCTTTCCTGATTGCGCGCTATATCGCTGGAGATTTTGCCACCGCCAAATGGGGCGGCAAGCTTGGCTACATCAAGGAAGGGGTTGACGCCGAGGGCTGGCACTTCGTCGCGTTTGTGCGCCTGGTGCCGCTGTTCCCGTTTAACATATTAAATTATCTGCTCGGCCTGACGGCGATCCCATTGCACCACTACGTCGTCGCTTCGCTGATATGCATGGCACCGGGCAGCATCGCCTACACCTACGTCGGCTATGCCAGCAAGGAAGCCGCGACGGGCGGCCAGGATGTTGTTTTAAAAGTTGTCACTGCCGGTACGTTGTTCCTGGGTGTCGCGTTGATCCCGACGCTTATCAAGCGCTGGCGCAAACATTTTGCCGAACAGGATCAGGCGGAGTCCTGATCCGGCTGCCACCATTCCAGCGCACCAGCCAGACCGGCGACCTTACCGATCACCATCAGACAGGGCGGCCCGATTTTGGCTGCAGCCACGGCCTCAACCGCAGTTTCCAGCGTGGCCACGCAATGGCGTTGGCGGGGCGTCGTGCCGCGCTCGACGGCGGCGATTGGCGTTGATGCATCAAGACCCGCGGCAATCAGGCGTTCAGCAATGCGGCCGAGATTTGCCAACCCCATGTAAACCACCAATGTGGTCTCAGGATCGGCAAGCTGTTCCCAGTCGAAATCCAGTTCGTCATTCTGGGTATGCCCGGTGACAAACCGCACACCAGTGGCAAGTCCCCGATGCGTCAGCGGCACACCGAGATAGGCGCTGCAGCCCGAGGCCGCGCTGATGCCCGGAACAATTTCGAAGGCCACGTTGTGTTCGGCGAGGTGCAGGGCTTCTTCACTGCCGCGGCCAAAGATGAAAGGATCCCCGCCCTTGAGCCGTACAACAACAGCGTTGGTTTTGGTCAAACTGACGAGCAGTTCATTGATCTCGCTTTGTGGCATGGAATGATTGGCGCTGGCCTTGCCGGCATAAATCCGGGGCGCGCCCGACGGGATCAAATCGAGCACGTCGGTCGAGACCAGACGGTCAAAGACCACGACATCGGCACTGGCCAGCAAACGCGCTGCCTTGACCGTCAGCAGGTCCGGATCACCGGGCCCGGCGCCCACGAGGTAGACCGTCCCCGCCGGGGCCTGATCGTTGTTCTCAGTCATTGTCGTTACTTTTTCCCGGATCGCAGGCCGGCCATGTTCTGATCGCGGCAGTCGCGGACGAAGCCAACGAAGCGCTGCGTCCAGCGATTGCCCTCAACGTCGCGCAGATGCGCGTAACTGGCCAGCAGGTTTTTATAAATCAAGCCGTCGTGCGCACCGTCGCTGCCGGTGCCACGCCGAACGTCATACGCGAATGCAAGGGCGGGATCAATATTCTCAAGCCTGGAATAGTGAAATTCATGGGCCGGGAATTCGGGTGTCGGATCGTCATCGCGCTGCAAGGGCCACGGACCGAGGCCGGTTTCCTGCAGCCGGACATAGCCGCGACCAACCGGGCGTTCCGTCATGACAACATCCGCCGCCAGTGCACCCACCATTTCACGCACCTCACCGCGCCAGTTGATCTGGCGCGCAAGGTACATCAAACCACCGCATTCCGCATAAACCGGCATGCCGTCCTCGATCGCGGCCTTGATGTCGGCCCGCATCGATCCGTTGGCTTCCAGTGCCGCCATCTGGGTTTCGGGAAATCCACCGCTGATGAACAGGCCATCGACGTCGGGCAAATGCGCGTCTTCGATGGCATCAAACGGCACAAGATCGGCACCGGCCTCGCTCAACGCTTCAAGATCGGCGGCGTAATAAAAACCGAAGGCGGCATCACGGCAAACGCCGATGCGCACGCGCGCGCCTGTCGTCGAAATCGCCGGAGCCCAATCGCCGACCTGGCGCGCCAGGCTGATGGGTGTTGCCCCGGCCACGGTCTCCAGCAAATCGAGATCAACATCGTCGGCAACATGGCCGGCAATGCGGGCGACCTGTTTGTCAGCATCATCGGCTTCGTTGGCCGGCACCAGACCAATATGACGTTCAACGATTTCGAGGTCTTTTGAACGCCGCACAGCCCCCAGTACCGGCACGTCCGTGTAGTGTCCGACAGCGGCGTGCAGCTTGCCTTCGTGGCGTTCACTGGCGACCTTGTTGAGGATGACACCGGCAACCGGGATATCCGGTTCAAACGCCTGATAACCGAGGATCAGCGGAGCGACGCCACGGGTAATGCCCTGGGTATCGATGACCAGAATAACCGGCAAACCAAGCAGGCGGGCGAGTGCAGCAGTCGAGTCACTGCCCGTCGGGTCCATGCCGTCGTAAAGCCCCTTGCTGCCTTCAACGATGGTGGCATCGGCCTGCCGTCCGGCCCGGGCATAATCGGCGATGATTTCGTCATTCGACTGGGTATAAAAATCGAGGTTGCGACAAGCCGTGCCCGCGGCCCGACCCAGCCACATCGGATCAATGTAATCCGGACCCTTCTTGAAAGTCTGAACCTTCTGGCCGCGCGCCGTCAACGCCGCACTGAGGCCAATGGAAATGGTTGTCTTGCCCGACGACTTGTGTGCCGCAGTGACGAGGAAATGGGGCATGGTGTCAGGCCGCCGCGCCGAGACGCCCCCGGTCGCGGGCCTGCCATAGCGCTGTCGCCTGCGCCTGGGCATCTTCCGGGTCGCTTGCCCGCCCCATGGTTGCCAAGGCCAGGGCCGCCGTCCCGGTCACTGCCGCGACAGCATAATCGTCTTCGATATCACCACGCCACACGGCGATCAGTCGCCCGTTGTCCATGTCATCATCATGCGGCTGGCGTGATTCCGGCAGAAGTGGTGGCCATTCGATTTCCGAGGCCACGCCGTCATGCAATGATTTGACGACCAGCGGTTTGTTGGGTCGGCGTTCGATCTCACCGCCTTCGCCCTTGAACACGGACATGTGCGACTGGCCCAGCAACTGCAGTCCGATCTGATGGGTTTCGGTATAACTCGGGTGGAAGACACCCTGCAGCATGGCCGGTGCGTTCAGCGGATTGATCATGCGGGCAATGGTATGGACCGGCGAGCGCAGTCCAAGAATGGGGCGCAGATCAATGATTTCGCGCAACACCGGGCTCAATCCTTCAAGCGGCACATAGCCGAAATTGGTTGCGGCAATATGTTCGGCGGCCTCGGCGAGGGTCGTTGCCACCGGCAGACCCATGACTTCCAGCGTTTCACGCGTGTACATGCGACCGGGTGTGTGACCTTCGGTGCCATGCATGAAAATACGCGTACCGCTCTGGGCCAGCAGCAGGGCCGAGAGAATGAACCACGGCAACTGGCGGCGCTTGCCTGCATAGGATGACCAGTCGAGATCAACGGTCACGTCCGGCGGCGCGACAAGCGCGCTCCGGCAGGCCTCGACGAAGCCGGCGACTTCTTCCGGTGTTTCTTCCTTGTAGCGCATCAGCATGAGGAAGGCGCCGAGCTGAACCTGCTCGACATCACCTGCCAGGATCATCGTCATGGCCTCGCGGGCTTCGTCCTGCGTCAGGGCGCGTGAAATGGTGCGACCGCGGGCGAGGATGCGGACATATTGCGCGAAAGGATGTTCAGCTTTTTCAGTCATGGTCTCAACGATCTATAAACTTGAACTTAGTCGGTATCAGCCATCGTCGTCGGCAGCACGGCCAGAACCGTGATCGCCAGGGTCACAATGGCCAGCGCCAGGGCCACACCGCCGAGGCCAAGGCCGAGCTCCGGCAGGCCAGGCGCGTAGGCGGCAATGCCACCGTCGGCAAAACTGCTCTCGACGATCCGGCCCGGGAACAGGATTTGCGGAAAGGCCTGCCCGCCAATGATTATGACATAAAGCTGGGCAAAACCACCGATTATCACGGCAATGGCCGCCCACATGACCGTTTTGGCCGAGGATTTAAGTTGTGGCGCGAAGATCAGGACCAGCGGCACGACGCCGCCAATACCGATCTGGCCGAGCCAGAACAACGCTGTATAGATGCCACCCTCAAACAGGATAAAACGCTCAACCGCCGCATGTTCGGCGGCATAGAGATTTGTCAGATGCTGTGCGGCGGCAAAATACAGGACGACGGCGGCGAAGATGCCGAGCAGGCGGGCGAGGCGTCGTAGTAAAACCGGACCGAGTTCACGTTCCGTTTGACGGCTGACGGCGATGGTCAGCACGAGGAAGACAGCGAGGCCGAAGGCCAGCGACAGGGCGATAAACATTGGCGCCATAATGGCGGCATCCCACGCCTGGCGCGCCACGAGGAAACCGAAGATCGAGCCCGTACCCGTCGTCAGTGCCAATCGCCAGATGAAGGCAAACACACCGACCGGTTTGGTGTACGCGTTCATGCGCCGTTCCAACATCATCCAGAGATAGACCACGCCGACCGCAATGAAGCCGACATAGAGATAGATGTTCCAGGCGAAGATCGAAGAGAAATTATAGGTCGTCATGGCGACGATCAGGCGGTCCGGTCGGCCGAGGTCGAGCACCAATACACTCAGGCCACCGATCAGCAGCGCCAGCGCCAGCAATGTCGACAAGGGGGCCAGCGGCTTGTAGGCGGATTGTCCAAACACCGAAGCAATGGAAGCCACATTCAAGGCTCCGGAGGCCGCGACAATCATAAAGACGGCGAAAACATGCGGCAGGCCCCAGACGATGCGGTTGCTCATGCCCGTGATGACATGGCCATGATGTTCCATCGTCCATGCTGAGGCGAGGCCCAGCACAATCAACAGCCCTAGAGCCCCGAGCCAGCCGAGATAGGCCGGGCTTTCGCCCTTGATGCGCTGATACGTGATGCGGGGCGTGTTCATGCAAGCCCCCTGTACCAGACGCCGGGACGGGTGCCGAGATCGGGGCGGACCTGCTGCGTCGCGTAAGTCGCGACCAATTTCGAGATGTCGCTGGCCGGATCATTCAGGTCACCAAAAACCATGGTGCCGCGTGCGCTGCCGCCGTAGGCTTCAACGCAGGCCGGTTCCCGGTCGCTATCGACGCGGTGAACGCAGAGCGTACAGCTTTCCACCGTGCCCTTGCCGCGCGGCGCGTGACTGCGCTGCCCGGTCAGCGGTTCGTGGATGAAGGAACGCGCGCCGTAGGGGCAAGCCAGCACGCAATAACGGCAGCCAATGCAAGTGTGTTTGTCGACGAGGACGATGCCATCGGCCCGCTTCATCGACGCACCTGTGGGACAGACATCAACGCATGGTGGCTCGGCGCAATGCTGGCACATCATCGGCAAGGTCTGCACCGTCTTGTTTGCCGGGTTGGTCACCTTGACCATGCGAATCCAGCGGGCATCAGTCGTACTGCCTTCTGCCGCCGTCCAGCCGTTTTCGGCAGAACAGGCCGCAACGCCTTTGGCCCCGCCATCGTCCAGCTTGTTGAGATCGATCAGCAGACCCCAGCGCACCTTGTCTGAGGCCGCAGTACCTGCGGGGCGCGCCATGGCCGGGGCAAACAGCGTTACACCAGGTGCCAGCGCCAGCCCTGTAACGGCACCGGCGGCAGCGAGAAAGGCGCGGCGGGAACGATCGGGAGCGTGCGTCATCCCGCCCCTCCGACGCTGCACTGAGTGAGGCTTAATGCGGTTCGACGGTTGTTTCCGGTACCAGGCATGGTGAAGTCGATGGAGGCCGCGCGTTTGTCGTCGGGCACCGAATTGTGACATTCAAAACAATCGATCTGAACGGCGGTGTAATCATGGCATTCGCGGCAAAAATGTTTGGGGCTCTTGACGGTCACAGGTTTGCTGTCGGCACCAGGAACGGCGTGACAGGCAACGCATGCCTTCAGGCTGAACTTGTCGCCGCGAATGCCGATGCGCAGGGTGTCGTCGCGTTGATGGTTGAGCAAATCGGGATGATTGCGCCGCATGAAGTCGGTCTCGGCGACGCAAGCCTGGCCCTTTCCTTTGGGCGGATGTGGCTGCGGCACACCCTCGCCAGCAACACCTGTCGCGAACAGGACGAGGGCTGCGATCATGATTGCCGGGCGAAACGACATGGTTTATTCGCCCATGCCCATTTCAATGTAGCCCGAAGGGCAAACGTCGGCGCAGATGTGACAACCGATGCATTTGGTGTAGTCGGTGTCGACATAACGACCGAGGGTGCGCTGGTCTTTCTTGACCCGGAAGATGGCGTCCTGCGGGCAATAGACCACGCAGTTGTCGCACTCAAAGCACATGCCGCAACTCATGCAGCGATCCGCCTCGGCGACGGCGCTCTCCGACGTCAGCGTCTGGATACGTTCGTCGAAATGCCCGAGTACATCATCCGATTTGATGAAGGTTTCCGCGCGGCGATGGCGCGCTTCGTTGGGCCAGTGGCCGAGGAACAAACGATCCGCCGGAATGATTTCCCGCGTGCCCCGGTCTTCATAATTGTGGATGGCAAAGTTTTCTTCCGCCGTACCGCGCACTTGTTCATGGCCGTATTCATCGGGTTCGAGCCCGGATTCCCGCAACTTCTCCAGCAGATGAAAATGATGCACATCGACCTTGGGGCGTTTCTGTTGGCTTTCACCCTTAAGGAAATGATCGATGCTTTCGACGGCGATGGAGGCATGCCCGATGGCCGTCGTCAGCAGGTGAGGGCGAATGATATCGCCGATGACGAAATATCCGGGTTTCTCCGGCACCTGGAAGAAGCTGTCGGCACTGACGCGGCCTTCGCCATTGTCGAGCGCCTCGAGCCCGGTCAAATCCCCGCGCTGGCCAATGGCACCGACGATCAGGTCGCACTCGATTTCGTATTCTGAGTCCTCCTTGACCGTCATGTTCTTGCCGTCCCAGACGACCTCCGTCACCCGCAGGCCAGTGGCGCGTCCGTCTTCGCCGAGCAAGACCGCGACCGGGATAACACTGCCACGGATGGCCACACCTTCGTGGGTGACATGTTCGATCTCGGAATTTGAAGCCGGCATGTCGTCGAGCGCTTCGCGCGACAGCACCAGCACTTCGGAGCCCTGACGCCGGGCCACCGTCGCCACGTCATGCGCCGTGTGGCCAAGCACGATGGTCTCGGGCCGGTCTTTCTCACTGACGTCGCTGATATGACCCAGACGCCGGGCCACTGCCGCAACATCCATCGCCGTATCGCCGCCGCCGATGACAACGACCTTTTCCGCCGAATGTTTCAGCCGGCCCTGGTTGAAGGCATCAAGGAAAGCCACGCCGGTGATGCAGTTCGAGGCTTCATCCGCACCGGGGAAGGGCAGCGCCGAGCCCTGCTTGGCCCCGATAGCCACAACAACGGCATCGTATTCCGCCTCGACGTCAGCCAGTTCTACGTCGCGCCCGACCCGCGTGCCGAGGCGCAGTTCAACGCCCATGTCGGTAATGCGTTTGATTTCACCATCCAGCACTTCACGCGGTGTGCGGTAACCCGGAATGCCATAGCGCATCATGCCGCCGAGGTCTTCGTGATCGTCGAAGATTGTCACGCCATGACCGCGCCGGCGCAAGTGATAAGCCGCCGCCAGGCCAGCCGGACCGCCGCCGATCACGGCAACTTTTTTACCCGATTCAGGATGATCCGGCGTGAAGCCCAGCGCGTTGGTCAAGGCATAATCACCGACAAAATGTTCGATGGAGTTGATGCCGATGTGTTCCTCGACCTCGTTGCGGTTACAACCGTCTTCGCACGGCGCGGGACAGACCCGGCCCATGATCGAGGGCAGCGGGTTGGCATCGGTCATGCGGCGGAAGGCATATTCCTGCCACGGCATTTCAGGATCGCCCGGCTTTTCGATGCCACGCACAATGCTGAGCCAGCCGCGCACGTCTTCGCCCGACGGGCAACTCGCCTGACAGGGCGGCGTGCGGTGAATATACGTCGGGCACTTGTGACTTTCGTCACCGGCAAAAATCTGCTCGGTAAAGTGCCGGGGCTCGATATCGCCGTCTTCATACCGGCGTCGCGTCGGGGCCTCGGCGTTTGCGTCTTCAACCGTGTCCGTCATGTCAGGTTTCCGTTTCTTCGTCGTTGGGGGCGTCGTCTGTATCGGTAGCTTCTTCGGGTGCTGTGCCGTCGAGTTCCTGTTCCTGGATACTCCCGTCCAGCACGATGGCATTGCTGACGAGCTGATGGATGCTGACAATGGCGTCCATCTCGAGCCCGTAGTACGGCAGCACCTTGGAAAACTGGCTTTTACAGATGGCGCAAATCGCCGCCATGTGCGTCACGCCGTGTTCGTTGACCACTGCGTTCAAGGCCTGCATACGGGGCTGGGAACCCTTGACCCGGAGTTCAAGCAGGTCATCCGTCAACAACCCTCCACCGCCGCCGCAGCAGAAGCTGGCCTCGCGGATGGTGTCCTCGGCCATGTCGTGGAAATTGTTGCAGACCGCCTTGATCACGGCACGCGGAATTTCGAACTGCCCGCCCGGCGTATCGCCCATGCGCGTCGCCCGCGCCACATTGCAACTGTCGTGGAAGGTCAGGGTCATGTCATCGTTTTGCGAAGGATCAAGCCGCAGCGCACCGCGTTCGATCAGGTCGTTGGTAAATTCGCAGATGTGCATGGGTTTGCGAAAATCGGGGTCGAGAAAATCGAACGGTCCGATCAACGTGTTCCAGAAACTGTAAGCCACGCGCCAGGCATGGCCGCATTCACCAAGAATAATACGTTTCACGCCGAGATCCTCGGCGGCCTTGCGGATACGCTCGGCGATTTCGCGCATCTGTCCCTGGCTGCCGACAAAGGCCGCAAAATTGGCGGCTTCCGAGGCGTAGGAGCTCAGCGTCCAGTTGACTCCGGCGGCGTGAAATACCTTGGCATAGCCCATCAAGCCATCAACGTGCGGCTCGGCAAAAAAGTCGGCGCTCGGCGTGACGACGAGCACATCGGCCCCCTGCACGTTCAGCGGCAACTTGATTTCAAGGCCGGTTTCGTCTTCGAGGTCTTCTTCCAGGCCTTCCAGCGTGTGGGCCAGTGCTTTTTCCTGCAGGCCGAGATTGTTGCCGATGTCGTGGACCTTGCCGATGATTTCGTTGCTGTACTTCTGGCCCATACCGACGCTGGCCATAATGTCGCGCGCTGCCATCGAAATTTCGGCGGTATCAATGCCATAAGGGCAATAGACCGAACAGCGCCGACACTGCGAACACTGATGGAAATAGCTGTACCATTCATCCAGTACTTTTTCGCTGAAGTCCTCGGCACCGACCAGCCATGGCGCGAACTTGCCTGCGGCGGTGAAGTAGCGCCGGTAAACCTTGCGCATCAGGTTCTGACGCGCCACCGGCATGTTGTTGGGATCGGAGGTACCGAGAAAATAATGACACTTGTCAGTGCAGGCCCCGCAGTTGACGCAACTGTCAAGATAGACCCTGAGGGCGCGATTGCCGTCGAGCAACTCGCCCATGCGCTCGACCGCCTTGTCCTGCCAGTTCTCGACCAGCTCACCCGGGAAACCCAGTGCCTGTTGGTGATCCGCTGAGGCGACAAATGGTTTCGAATGCGCCATGACACCGGGTTCAATCGCCGGCACGACCTGGAAGTCACCGAGTTCAGGTGTTTCGAAATCAGCCATTGGAAGTGCCTCCGGCGCGGGAGATCGACGACGGATCGTGACGTTTTTCCCAGGCATCATCGACCTGTGTGCGGCTCGGGCTGAAGAACACACCCGGCGCATGCAAAAGCTTGCTGAAGGGGAAGACAATCATCAGGCAGGCGACCAGTCCGAGGTGCAGCAAGAGGGCCCAGTCGCCCGGCAAGGGCTGCCAGTCAAAATAAATCAGTCCGAGCACAAAGGCCTTGAGCGCCACAATATCGGTCGGTGCGACGTAACGCATGCCAAGACCGCTGCCGGCGATGGCGAGCAGCAGTACAAGGAAGAGAATGTCGGAGGGGTTGGTGATGTAGCGCACACGATCAACAAATATCCGCCGCGCCAGCAATCCCAGCAGGCCAATCAGCATGGCAAATCCGGCGTAGGTGCCAAAGGGCTGGATCAGCACAACCCAGCCCCAGATCGGTTCGGTGGCGTATCTGAGATGGCGGAAAAATGCCAGCACGAGGGCGGCATGAAAGAGCCAGCCGAAGAGCCAGATCCAGATGTTGGATTTGAACAAACTCTGGAAAAACACGACCTCGCGAAACATGCGCAGGATGACACCGCCCCGGGTGAGCGGTGCCGGCATCACAGGTATTTTCAGCGGTGCCGGGGTGCGGGCGTATTGCGAAATCTTCAGCCCGACGCCGATGACCATGACGGCCCCGGCGGCGTAAAGCAGCAGTGCAAAGATTACGGTTAACGCCGTCATCAGGCAAAAGCCCTCCCGTTCGGAAACTGCCGGCGGCGACGCCGCGTCCTGTTCCCGTTGTCCAACTTCAAAACTGAAGTCTTGTTAGATTGCTAGACGCAGCCGGTCGGTTTCGGCAGGCCGGCGATTTTGCAGGCCTGCTTGGCCGGACCGTAAGGGAACAAGTTGTAGAGGTACTTGTTGTTGCCTTTATCCTTGCCAAGCTTCTTGCCGACAGCCTTGGTCAACACGCGAACAGCCGGTGCGATCTGATATTCGTCATAGTACTCGCGCAGGAACCGGACCACTTCCCAGTGCTCGCTGGTCATGTCGATCTTTTCGTCCAGGGCAATCAGTTCCGCCAGTCCTTCGCTCCACGCACTGATGTCCGTGATGTAGCCTTCTTCATCGGCTTCAAAGGTTTGGCCTTCAAGTTCGTATGCCATGTAATCGCTTCTCCTTAAGGTCTCTAATCCAAATTTTCTGATGCGGCTGCGCCACTACATCCATGCATGCACGGTGTCGTGCGTCGCAGCCAGATCAACAAATCCCCCGTAATCAACGACATCAATGCCATCGATAACCAGATCTATCGTCATACCACGGGCCGCCAGATCCGGACCCAGTACATATATCTTAATCCCGTTTGCCGCCTTGATACGAGCGGCAATGTCACCAGCCGCAACCGCACCGAGAACAGCGTCTTCGATCAACAACACGGCACTGCCGTCGGTTGCGTGATCAATGCAGGTCTCCAGCGAGTTGCGCTCGAACGGTGATTTATTAACTGTGTGCAAAACCGTCATGCTGTAAGGATCACTTCCTGTTCGTCCATCAAGGCCGCCAGTGCCGCCTGATCGAGAACCTCAACCGGGACCAGAAGGTCCTCTTCGGTCAGGCCCCGTTCTTCCAGCGACTTCTTCGAGACATAGAGTTTCTCGACGTCATACCCTTCGAGAGCCCGGAAAGTCGGCGAAAAATTCTTCATGTTAATGTCTGCCGTCTCCTGGCCTTTTTTGATCTGCAAAACGCCGTCGTCCATAAAAACAACACTGACGTCCTGATCAAAGGCCGCCGCGACCAAAACCATTTCCAGGCTTTCCAGCGCATATACGGTGCCATAGGGGGCGCGCCGATTGACGTACATGAACTTTTTGACAACACCGAAATCATCTTCGTCGTCATCAGGCGGAATGGGCGGTAAATCACTCATTGTTTCTGAATAATCCTCTAGTCACCAAAAACCACGAGGCGGTCGGCCTGGATGCCGGCCTCGATCAACTGGCCGAGACCGGAAATGCGAAATCCCGGGGCCAGAATGTCTTCCTTGATGCCCCGGCGCAAAGCCGCAGCAACACAGACCACCAGATCAACACCGTGCTCGGCCGCGAGCTCCGACCACAGGGTGACCAGATTGCGGTCATCCGTCGGTGGCTCCGACAGGGCATTGGCGTTGTTGACGCCGTCGTAATAAAAGAACACGCGAAAGATCTCGTGCCCCTTTTCCAAAGCTGCCTTTGTGAACATGTAGGCAGTGTCGGAAGACTGATGGGTAAACGGTCCCTCGTTGACCAGAACGCCGAACTTCATCAACAAATCCTCAAACTACAGATGGACATGGGTCGACGCGTTCAGGGTCGAACGTGCGCCCTTCCAGTCATCGATGTGATACTTGGTGAACGGCAGGCCGGTTGCCTCGAAAAACTTCGGCCAGCCAATACGTTCAATCCATTCGCCGACACGTTCCCAGTCGCGCGCATCTTCCTTGTAGACGCGCAGGATGGTCTTGACGATTTCACCGGCTTCGGGCCAGCGCGGCGCGTTGTTGGGGATGCCGGCAGCGACCAGTTTGTGGAAGGTCGGCTTGGAGCGCGCATTGGAATGCTTGCCACCAACGAACACAGCCAGCTTGGTATGAACCGGATCATTGATCTGCATCGGCGGGCACGGCGGATAACAGGCCCCGCAGCACATGCATTTTTTCTCATCAATCTCAAGTGACGGTTTGCCGTTCACAAGCGCCGGGCGAATGGCCGCGACCGGGCAACGCGCGACAACGGCCGGGCGTTCGCAGACGTTGGCCACAAGATCATGATTGATGATCGGTGGTTTGGTGTGCTGGATGTTGATGGCGATATCGCCCTGGCCACCGCAGTTGATCTGACAGCACGATGTCGTCAGACGTACGCGGTTGGGCATTTCCTCGTTGCGAAATTCATCGATCAGCTCATCCATCAGCGACTTGACGACGCCCGAGGCATCGGTGCCGGGAATGTCGCAATGCAGCCAGCCTTGCGTGTGGGAAATAGTCGAAACCGAATTGCCTGTACCGCCAACCGGAAAGCCCTTGCTCTCCAGCGCGTCGACCAGATCGGCGACCTTGCCCATGTCGGCGACCATGTATTCGATGTTCGAACGCGTCGTGAAGCGGACAAAACCGTCGGCGAATTCATCACCGATATCACAGAGCAGGCGGATGGAATGCACGTCGAGCTGACGCGGCGTGCCGGCCCGAACCGTCCAGATTTCATCACCGCTGTGTGACATATGGTGCAGCACACCCGGGCGCAGGCGATCATGCCATTTCCAGTTCCCATAGTTCTCGCGCATCGTCGGATGCATTAGCGGGAAAGGATCGGGGACACCGCTTTCGATGGGTTGGCGCATTTCGGACATTCAAAGGCTCCGGTCTTGAAAGTTTAATGGTTCAGGCGAGGTCGGCGCAAATCAGGGCGCTATTCAGCAGCCTCCGATTTGGCGCCTTCACCCTTGCGGGCGCGCCACTTGGCAGCTTCCTCATCCCAGCCATCCATACGGACATAGGAATTTGTCCGCGGGTGACCGACCATGTTGGGATCGATCTCCAGACCAACGGCCTCGAGATAATTGACCAGGCCAACCCGATCCAGCGTTTCACCGATGCGCTCGTGCTCCAGCGCGTTCTCGGCAAAGAACTCAATGGTTTCCTGGGCCAGTTCAAGAAGGCGGTCATAATCTTCGTCCGTTTCGAGACGCATGAACGGTACGATCACCGAGCCCATCAAATCACCGATTTTGAGCGAACGTTTGCCACCCAGGCAAATCGTCACACCGCGATCCTTGCCCGGCGACAGCGCCTTGGTCATAACGTTGACGCAGTGCATGCAGCGCACGCAGCTTGGATCATCGACTTCCATGGTGTCGTCGTCATTCAGCGTGATGGCGTTCGTCGGGCAGTTCATCTGAATGGCTTCGGTGAAGTACTTGCGACCGTGCTCGTCGATATAGTTTTTGACTTCGGCCTGATCGATCTGCATCTCATCTGCCCACGTACCAATAACGGCAAAGTCAGCCCGATGAATGGCGTTGACGCAATCGTTGGCGCAGCCCGAGAACTTGAACTTGAACTTGTAGGGCAAGGAGGGCCGGTGCATCTCATCAATCAGGTCGTTAATGATGGTGCGATGGGCCCGGACTTCGTCGTAACAGGAATGTTCGCAACGGGCATGCCCGACGCAGCTCATTGAAGTGCGCAGCGCGGCACCGGCGCCGCCGAGATCAAAGCCGTTCTCATTCAGTTCATCAAAGGCATGCTGGACGTTTTCTGTCGTCGCCCCCTGGAACATGATGTCGCCGCTTTGACCGTGCAGGGCGATCAGGCCGGAGCCATGTTTTTCCCAGATGTCGCACATCTTGCGCAAGGTATCGGTGTCGTAGTGCATGCCGGCCGGCGGCTGAACACGCAGAGTGTGGAATTCCTTGGATTCGGGATAGTCCTCGGCAACTTCCGAGAAGCGCGGGATCACACCACCGCCATAACCATAAACACCGACCGTGCCGCCTTTCCAGAAGCCCTTGCGGGTTTCATAGGAATGCTCCAGCTGCCCGAGCAAATCGTTCATCATCGGGGCATACTGTTTATCGTCATCGTCGGCGAGACGTTTGAGGTTGGTCACGAAGCTCGGCCACGGGCCGGACTCGAGCTCGTCCAGCATCGGTGTGTCGTGTTTCTTTTTGCTCATTGATGTCTCCCGTCCATCAAACGCTCAATCGATATGACAGCTCGCCCTCCCCGCGCTGTCAGATACCAGATCAAAAATCTGTTTCTGCGGCGCGCCCCGGCGTGCAAGATGTCACACAATTCAGCGTGAATTCTGTGCGACCGAACCCATCAGCATCCCACATGAAAAGCTCCGTCGAAATTTCGTACATTATAATATGCTCATATTCGAGCCGGTGACCAGCAGAATCTGACTCAATAGCTGCAAATTCAATCAATTAGAATAATTCCAAACAATCTTGCAACGGAATAATTGTGAAAGTATAGTAGCTTATGCTTATATTCAATCCAGGAGCTTCTGTCGGAAACTCCGCGCGCTTTCAGCGCTGGGGCGGCACCCCCTTTGCGCTGGGGGAGAACGCCGCCTACTTGCGCTGGCGCGATGCCAAGCTGACGGATTACCCGGTATCTGCTGACGCCTTGCTGGTCGAGATCAAGGACGCTGCGGATGTGAGCCCGCCCGAACATGCCCGCATCCGCGAAATATGCGCCCGAACCAACATGGTTTTGTTTCACGACGCCAGCGAGCGATTAACCGACCGAAAACTCTTCCGTTCATTTGCCGCCGAATTTGGTCTGAAACACCTGTCGCCGCACATGCTGGCTGACAGCGATGGCATTGCCTCGATCACGCCGACGTCGGAGCAGGAGATCAAGGGCGAATACATCCCTTATACAACGCGCGCCCTGAACTGGCACACCGATGGCTATTACGGCACCGGCGGCGAGACCATCAAAGGCTTCGCGCTTTATTGCCTGCGCGCCGCGATGAACGGAGGTGAAAGTGCGATGATCGACCCGGAAATCATCTACATCCGCTTGCGCGACCAAAACCCCGAACATATCGCTGCGTTCTGCCGTCCCGATGCCATGACCATCCCCGCCAATATGCAGGGCGATGTCGAGATCAGGCCGGAATCAACAGGGCCTGTTTTTTCGACCGATCCGCAGACCGGCCAGCTTGCCATGCGCTACACCGCCCGCACGGTTAGTATCGCCTGGCCCGACGATGATCAGATGACTGCAGCCAGGTCTGCACTCGACAATATTCTGGCCAGCGCGGCGGTCTTCAACTACACGCTAGGTCCGGGTGATGGTTTGTTGTGCAATAACGTGCTGCACGGTCGCAGCGCCTTCAACGATCCCGACCGGCTTATATATCGCGGACGATATCTCGACCGCGTCAGTGATCCTTCAATCGAGGCGGAATGAGAGAATTATGGTCTACACCAGTCAGGTTTTGAAAATGCACCCCGAGCTGGCGACGTTCGCTGAGTTCACCAATGTCGTCCGGGCCTTGGGCGAGCAGGGCGAATTTCTGATATCGATGGACGAAAAACCGCCCTACCCCGACACGCCGGAAAACTGGGAACTGGTGCTCGAACACGCCTTCACGTGGGAAAGCAGAGAGAAATAAAATGGCCGGCGAATTCGAAGAAGAAGTCAACGACCTCGGCACTATTGATCTGCCTTATGGCCGGGAAGTCCGCATGGAGGAAATCGTCTACGAAAGTGGCATGCGTCTGTTGCGCATGCGCATGCGCGAGGGCAAACGCCACACCATCATCGACGTCGATGCCGAAAGTGCTGCCGCCTGGAGCAAGATGCTCGGCGACTGGTCTTCCGTTAGTTCAGCTTGATCTTCTGTTCGATCGGCGCGTCGGGTTTCATGGTCCAGTCAGCCAGCGACCCGTCATACATTCGAGCCTTTTTGTTGCCGAGAATTTCACTGGCAGCGAACCAGGTCAGCGACGCCCAGTGCCCGGTATTGCAAAAAGCGAAAAGCTCCTGATCGCGCCCGCTGCCGGCAATATCGAAGAGCTGCGCCAGCGCTGATTTTTTCCGGAACACTGCGCCACCGTTATTGGTTAACCATTCACCCGGCACACTTTTTGCCCCCGGCAAAGTCCCGGCACGGCGCACCTGGCCGCTTTTGTGCAGGCCGATGTACTGGGCGTTGGGCCGGGCATCCAGCGCCTCGACCCCGCGACCGAGACTGCTTTCAACCTCATTGCGCCCGATCAGCATGTCTTGCCGGATCTGTGCGACAAAATTTTCCGCCGCTACAGGCACCGGGCCGGGCTGCAGCGGATTAAGCGGCGTGCCGTTGTCAGCGACACGTTCATATAGATAGGCCGCCATGCCGCCATCGAGAATGGACACCCGGTCGTGGCCCAGCACCTTGAAAGTCCAGTAAATGCGTGTGGCGATGCCCATGTCGCCCGCGCCATATCCAGGGGCCACCAGAATGACGTGGCTGGTATTGTCGATGCCCAGTTTGCCAATATGTGTGGTCAACCGGTTGAGCGATTTATCATCCGGCGGGAACAGACCGGCGACGCCCTTGTGCCGCACGCGCCAGCCGTCGCGACCATAATCGGTGTTGACCGCCCCCGGGATATGTCCGCCGAGATAGGCGCGCTTGCCGCGCAAATCGACAATTACCCGGCCATCACCGACACCGTTGGCCTTGATCCAGGTAACATCGACAAGCGGCGTCACGGACGCGGCCTGAACGAGGCCTCCCCATAAAAGGCAACTCAACAGGATGGCAAGGCGGATCATGATCAGGTCTCCAGGGTTATTGATCGAGTTAAGTATTGTGCGACCAATCGCCGGTCAAACGATCTCACAAGCCGGTGATGTGGCCTGCCGCCAGGCCAGCGCTTCTCTATGATGACATATCTTGTCTCATGTTGAGGATGCGGAAATCACAGATGAAATTTTTCAACGCGATCAGTCTGACACTCTGCTGCGTATTCTGGCTCAACATGCCGGCTTCAAGTATGGCAGCGCCGCGCGCTGGTACCATTGTCATCGAAACAACCACTCCCTACGCTGCCGCCTGGCCAAAACTTCAGGCGGCCATCCAGAACAACCGTATGGGCATTGTCGGCCGGGCCAGCGCCAGCGCCGGTGCAAAATCACGCGGCGTCACCATTCCCGGCAACATGGTCATCGGCGTTTTCCGCAACGACTTCGCCGTACGTATGCTGGCTGCCAGCGTCGAGGCCGGGGTCGAGGCTCCCTTGCGCTTTTATCTGACGGAGAACGGGAACGGTAATGCCCGATTGAGTTATCGCAAGCCAAGTGTCGTTTTTGCACCCTACGGCAGCGTCGATCTTGATAGACTGGCGAAGGAACTCGACGCGATATTTCAAACCATCGCCGCCGAGGCAACGCGCTAGTTTCAACAACATATGACACAGATTTACGCTGACAGGGATTTCGAAGAACCACGATCATCACAGCCCGTCGTATTGATCGTCGCCGCGGTGTTGCTGACGCTCGGCCTGTGGCAGTTGTCCGGCCAGGGATGGCGGCAGGCGGCACTGTACGGCGTCGGCACGGCCCTGGGGCTGGTGCTTTATCATGCCGCCTTCGGCTTTACTTCGGCCTACCGGCGCATGATAGTCGAGCGCGATGTCACCGCCGTCCAGGCCCAGTTGATCATGCTGGCGGCAGCCACCGTGTTGTTCGCGCCGGCACTGGCCGACGGCACACTGTGGGGCCGGTCTGTGGTCGGAGCCGTAGCGCCACTCGGCACCCAGGTCGCGGTCGGTGCCTTCCTGTTCGGTCTCGGCATGCAACTCGGTGGCGGCTGTGGCTCGGGCACTTTGTTCACCGTCGGCGGCGGCAGCCCGCGCATGGTCCTCACACTGATCGCCTTTTGCGCCGGATCTTTCTGGGCCAGTCTTCACATGCAGTGGTGGGTCAACACACCGCACTTGCCCGCCATATCCCTGGGCGTCGAATTCGGCTGGATCGGCGGCGTTGCCCTCCAGCTCGGCCTGCTCGCCCTGATCTGGTTCGGTTTGAGAAGATGGGGTCGCGCCTCTCGCCATGTTCCGGCACCAATCTCAGCCAGGCGATTTCTGCAAGGCCCGTGGCCGCTGATTTGGGGTGCACTTGCCCTTGCCCTGCTGAACTGGATCACGCTCGGCATCTCTGGCCACCCGTGGACAATCACCTGGGCGTTCACTTTGTGGGGGGCCAAGGCGGCAACATTGCTCGGCTGGTCACCGGTTGGCGACTGGTTCTGGACCGGCGGCTTCACCGAACGGGCTCTGGCATCCGATCTCTTGCACGATGAAACTTCGGTGATGAACTTCGGTATTATCATCGGTGCGCTCTTCGCCGCCGCAATGGCCGGGCGGTTCGCGCCGGTGTTCCGGATTTCGCCGGGCAGCCTGGTTGCGGCAGTGATCGGCGGTCTGCTGATGGGTTATGGTGCTCGCATCGGCTTTGGCTGCAACATCGGTGCGTTTTTCTCCGGCATTGCCTCGACCAGCCTGCATGGCTGGCTGTGGATCATATTTGCACTCGCGGGGACTTGGCTTGGCGTCAAATTGCGGCCATTCTTCAGCCTGACAAACTGAGATAACAAAGGCCTGACCTGATGAAACTCGCGACAGAACCTTCGTGGATGCCTGCCCCCGATTACGGCCGTTCGCTTACCGGCCTCGGCATCAACCTGCTGGTGAAAGAAATAGAGCCCGCGCTCGACTTCGCCCGCGAGGTCCTGGGGGCGACCGTTGTCCACAGCGATCCCGATTTTGCCGTGCTGCGTTTTGAGAGCGCCGAATGGATGCTGCACGCCGATCACACTTATAATGATCATCCGCTGTCAGGTTCGCTATCTGAAGACCTGCCGCGCGGCATCGGGGCCGAGTTGCGCCTGCATGGCCGGGATCCCGATGACGCCGAGGCGATCGCCCGCAAGCTCGGCTATACCGTGCTCGATGGCACCGCAGACAAGCCGCATGGCCTGCGCGAAGTCTACATCCTCGACCCTGACGGCTACCTCTGGGTGCCGGATGTACCGCTGCCAAAAGACTAGATCACTTCATCGCCCGGCCAGCGCCGCCACAGTACCAGCGCGAACACAAGTCCGGCGAGACACATGCCGGCCATGGCGAAGTAAGCTTGCCCGGCCAGACCGCCGTACATCACGCCGGCCAGCGGCATGGCGACACCGAAAGCAACACCCAGCGCCAGAGAGGAATAGAGGCTTTGCGCCGTAGCTGACAATTCGGGCGGTGCGGCGCGGGCGATAAAGTGTATGGCGCCCAGGTGGGCTGCGCCAAACGTCGCACCATGCAGGGGCTGCAGGATGATGAGCACGGCGAGGTCCGATGTCAGGCCGAAAACGACCCAGCGCACTACACCCGCCGCCGCCGCGATCACCAGCAGACCGACCGGGCCGATCCTTTTCAGCACGGCAGCACTGAAGGCGAACAGAATGATCTCGGCGATCACACCTTCGGCCCACAGGATGCCGATCACATCGTCGCTATGCCCGGCCAGCCGCCAGTGGATAGTGCCAAAGCCATAGATCACGACGTGGCTCGCCTGCGTCAGCGCGGCAGCGCCGAGAAAGATCAGGAAATTGGGCGCGCGCAGAAGTTTGCCGACGCGGGGGCGGCGCGTTGCGGTATGGACGATGCGTTCATCCGGCAGCGCCAACGCGGCCACGACCGTCAGCCCCAGGCTTGCGATAATCAGCCAGAGGATCCAGCTGGCGTCATGTCCATCGAGCAGCTTGCCACTGCCGACAGCAGCGATGACAAAGGTCACCGAGCCCCACAACCGAATGCGTCCGTAATCGAGGTTTTGCGCCCGCGCCGTCATCATCGTCAGACTGTCGGCGATAGGATTAAGCGTCGACAAGGCGAGCGCGAACAGGGCGGAGACGGCAAAAAGATACCAGAACCCGCCGGGCAGGAAATAGAGCGAGCAAGTTGCCAGCGCCAGCACGGCAAGGATAACAATTGCCCGCTTGCGGTGGCCCGTGCGGTCAACCGCGTTGGCGATCAGGGGGTTGCTAATTTTCAGCCACGTCGCAGCGGCCAGCAGAAACCCGATCTCCGCCGCGTCCATGCCGCGCCCCTGCAGCCAGACCGGCCAGAACGGCAACTGAACACCGACAATCAGAAAGTAGGCTGCATAAAAAAAGGAAAGACGGATCGAAGTCATCGTCGATGCAGCACCGGGGATTTGAAAAGAGAAACTGGAGCGGGCGAAGGGAATCGAACCCTCGTCGTAAGCTTGGGAAGCTTCTGCTCTGCCATTGAGCTACGCCCGCTTTCTCCTATGTTTCCAATAGTTTATTGGAAGCGACGTTGATTGAACAATTGGTTTGCCACAGCTACGCCACAGTTAGCAAGGTGGATGGTAATGGCGAGTTTACGAAAACGAGGTTCCTTGTGGCAGGTTCAAGTCAGAAAAGAGGGATTTCCTCAGCACACTAAGACGTTCAGAAGCAAACGAGACGCTGTCCTTTGGGCAAAGACGATCGAGGTAGACATAGAACGAAGTGTCTTGCCCCAAGTTGCAACTTCACTAAAGCACATAACTCTCAGCAATCTCATCGACAGATACCTGTCAGAGATCACCCCAAGAAAGAAGAGCGTCGAAAAGGAAACATATCGACTGAAGCGTATTCAAAGGCATCGCCTTGCAGCCAAAAATCTGCGCGACATTAGTCCTGGCGATTTTGCAAAATACAGGGACGAAAGATTGTCGATAGTAGGTTCTCAAGTCGTACGGCACGAACTGAATGTGCTCGGACATATGTTCGGGTTAGCAATACGTGAGTGGAGCATCCCACTTCCGCAGAACCCAATACAGTTCATCCAGAAACCATCGCCAAGTCGCCCTCGCAAACGAAGATTGATGCAGGGGGAGTACGAAGCCTTACGCAACGCATCAATCAGTTCCAAAGCGACATATTTATGGTCGCTTGTTGATTTGGCAATCCAAACTGGAATGCGAAGAGGTGAACTGCTGAAGGCAGAATGGAGAGACCTCGATCTTCATGCGCAGACACTTACTCTGATTGACACAAAGAATGGGGATGACCGATCTATTCCATTGAACAAAAGAGCAAAACAAATCCTCTTAGAAATTTCAAGGTCTGATGATCGAATTTTCCCTGTCACATCAGTAGCCGTTCGTCAGGCTTGGGATAGACTGAGAAAACGTACTGGCATCACCGATCTGCGTTTTCACGACCTCAGGCACGAAGCAATTAGTCGCTTCTTTGAACAAGGTCTGTCTCTGCCTGAGGTTGCTGTGATATCTGGCCATCGTGATTATCGGATGCTTGCAAGATATACTCACCTGAGAGCAGAGGGGATCGTCGATAAGATGGACTAGCGGTTGGTCGTATTCTTAACCAGAGAGCGCAGCAAATTCAAAACACTCTGACGGTCCACTGGATTGTTTAGTTGGTCATACAATCGGACCACCTCTTGAGTTTCTTCCGAAAATTGTTGGCTTCCATTCGCCTTTTCGCCATCACCTAGCACCCGATCAACTCCAGCCAATTCCATGACTTCGGAATACTCCACCGGCGGATCTCCATTCCCCTCGAAAACTTGACCGACCTTTATCGCGAGTTCGAGGGGGAGATAATGTTTACGAGCGTAGTTCTTTGGATGCTCGTACCGCTGATAGCTGGAAGCACCCTTCATACCGAGTTCGCGGGACAAAGCATCCATTGAGAAACCAGCGCGATTGCGCAAAGCCTTTAGACGAGCAGCGATATCAAATTGGTCAGTCATACGCATATAACATATAGCCAGATCACCTTCCATGTCACTCGTTCAAGAAGGTGTTCAGATTATCTCGCCCACCCATCCGAGCCTATCTGTCATTTCGGGATCAGATTTCAGTTTCAAACAAAAATGTCTAACTATTTTCTTAGAGATAAGACTGGGTACACCCACTAAAGAGCCAAGGTTGTTGCATCGAAACTGAATGAATGATTTGCAGAAGGGTACCACGCTTTTTTGACCGACCCGTCGCAGATGGCTGAATATAACCCTACACACAGTCCTAGGAAATTTTCAAAGTTTCGGACACAAGGGAGTCCTAATTTCGCAGTGCAAGGTCTGCTTTGTCGTGCAAAGCGGACTCAATCTCGGCATTTCAATTTAGTCCGCTCTTGACCCGGAGGAGACCTTTGTGAAAAGGGGTCTGCAAGGTTGGATGTCTATTTGGCGATGGCTTGGATGCTGGGTCGCCTCAATAGTCGCTCCCACCAAGACACGATCGCTGGATGGCGGGCCAACAAATCTGCACCCTCCGGCGCTTTGCGAAAATACGTTAAAATTGGCGCTGCATGTAAGTCAGCGAGCGTGATATTGGACCCAACAAGATAGTAATCTTCGCCCATCAGGTCGGTAAGGGCCGAAAGACAGGTCTCTGCAGTCTGTAACCCACCGCAATCTTTTCTTCGTCGCTCGCACCGCCTTTTTGGGGCACCTCTACCCGTTCAACGAACACATCCCAGACCATCGCTCGATAGGCATAGCTGGGGGGATTAACGGACGTCTTCTGACGGCCGTGAATTGGTCTGCTTCTGACCCAAATCGGACATCGCCAAGCTAAGGAAATTTGGTATTTTCGGCTTGCGCTAGGAGTTGTTCTACGGTCAGTGACCCAAAATAAACGAATTGCCGCAAACTCGCCGAACACGTGACCGCAATTCACAGGTTTATCAAAGTACATCTCTATTCTGCAAAATTGGCGGTTCACTCGGCTTTGCCATTCAGGTCGAGCATATCAGTGTATTCGACGGTCCTATCCATTCAGAATGATGTTGAAGATAGGGAGAAACACGAACACTCCAGCCATAAACGTTGGCACTGCAACAAGCGAGCGGGTGCTCAGCCTGGCCGCTCCAGAAATACCGTGACCGGATGTACAACCGTTGGCCCAGGTTGTCCCGAGCGCAACAAAAATTCCGCCAACAAAGATCCAGATAAGATTACGGTCCTGATAAGGAGGGTGTGAAAAAGACTCCGGTGCCGTAAGCTGAACCACGACACCACCTGCCATGAAGGCGACAAAGAAGAACAGTTCAGGGAGGCGTGACTTCGGAGAAACTTCGATGTCGAGGATACTTCTCCATAATCCACAGACCCCGAGCGCGCGACCGTTAAACTGGAATGTGGTGATCGACGCAAGGGCAATTCCCAGTCCCCCAAGCAAGGTAACCGAAAGGGGCCACGTAAGGGGTGAGGTCACTTCTTCAGAAGAGAATATCAGTGGGCCAGCGAAATAGAATCCGATTGGAACCGCGCCCAGCACTAGCGTTAGAAACCAGTACTTGTCGCCCGCCGATTGTCGGGTGTTCTTTATGTGACTGAATACAAAATAAGCATACATGCCGTAACTGAATGCGACGAAGTTCGGGTGGCCCGTAACCAGTCCCGAAACTGAAGGCCCCGGGCAAAACCCGCCGAGCGCCCACCCGGCACCGAAAATCGCAGAACCCAAAACCAGCTTGCGATCAATGGTAGTGTTTGTGGAAATATTCCAACTTGACTCTAACCACGGTGTTGACCGTTTCCCGTACAGTTGCCAGTAAAGGAATGTCGGGACTAATGCGGCGCAAAAAAGAAGCAACATCGAGATATCGAAGATCTGAGTCTCACCTGTATGGAAGGGGTCGAAGAAGTTGAGGGAAGCGACGTGTGCCATGCCACCATAGGACATGCCCAGTGACATCAAAAATCCAGCAACTACCCAGATTAACAGTTGTCGAGACTTCATTGATTATTTCCCTTTTTCTTTTGATTCGACATAGCAATAGTCTCTCGCAGCGCGCTCAAAATAACTAGTGGCATCATCAGATAACTCTTTAGCCAACATCTTCCCAATAACCTTTTAAACGAGGCTAACTGTCGGCAGCCGACTTTTTCAAAAGAAATAATGATTTCGGATGTCGAAGTCGAACTTCGTCCGTTTATGGCTACAAGCTGACGTCCAGCACGGCCACAGATAAGGTCTGCTTTCCTGGGCTTAGCGGACATTCTTGAGATCGAGGTCTGCTTTAGGGTGAATAGCGGACGTCATTCAGCAATGCGAATTACTTCTGCTTTTGACCCAAAGCGGACTTACGCTTTGATTTCATATATGAGAGAGCACAGTCAAGTGAGTACAAACAAAATAATATTTGGCTTGATTTTTGACCCTGCAAAGCCCTAACAACTATATTAGATTTAGTTAATTAATGGAGATTAACAAAAATGGTTTTTGGATTATTCGGCGGTGGTGATCAGCTTACCGAGTTAAGGTCATCACTTTCGAAAGATTCCTTTATGGAGGAACTGGAAAAGACAATTAAGACTTTTAAGATTACGCCTTCCGAAAGTCAGGGTAAATCCAAAGTTTATGGAGAGATAGAAGCCACGGCACGCTTCTTGTTCGAGCGGGTGATGGAAGCGGCTGTTGGCGCCAAAACAATAAATTCCGACAAAGACCTGGATGCCGCCGCGACACTCGCGATCGTCCTCGTCCAGTGTTTCGGTCGTAATGGCGATCTCAGCAAATCTGACTGTCGTATCTTACAAGGTACTGTTCCAGGATTTGTTTTCCCACGCACAATTTCGGCTGATCTCAACGCGAAATCAATTGTCGCGCTCTCGAAGGCCGTAATGAGATACTCCCATCAAATCAAACAGAAAAAATTCCGCAAAAACGTCGAAGCTGTGGAAGATAATATCACGCAGTATCTGACCCACAGAAAACCAGAATATTACAGTAGTATTGCGGGCGATATCGGTCGCTTCCTTTGACAGCATCGAGAAACTGGGAAATTCAGTAATCGGCGGATTTCCGATTAAATCTAGTAGCGGACGTGCCAGTTAGCACTCTAAAACGATCGCTTTCCTTTGCATAACGGACATTCCGATCAATTACGTCTGTTATAAGTGAGAGAGCGGACGTCAAACGGTAGTGCGAAATACTTCCGGTTTCGACCCAAAGCGGACCATTTCGGATATCACCTAAAAAATCCATTTTGCCGCGACGGCAAACTTAATTTCCAACTAACACTAGGTTGAGATAAATTGCTTGGGGAAAAGTTCTAGCCGTGAAGAAACAGACAAGCGTGTCATTTCCAAAAATCAGAGGGAAGACGAAATGTTCGAGAAAATATTGGTAGCGACAGATGGTTCTGATCACGGATCGAAGGCGGTGGAAGTGGCTTCTGATCTGGCCGCAAAATATGGCTCCAAACTGATCGTCGGCCATGTTTTACTGCACGGCGAACCTCCGTCAGCCCTCCGCCGGATGGCGAAAATTGAACATCTTGTCCGTGAACCGACAGTTCAAAAACCCGATTCAAAAAATATTCCAGGCGGCCTGGTTGCCATGATCGGTGAAGCTGAACAAAATAGGGTTTCGCATGATGTAATGGAGATTTTGGCTAGCCGGGTTATCAAACATGCGACCGAAATTGCAAAAGAGGCGGGCGTCACAGAGGTTGTCAGCCGAGTTGCTGAAGGTGATGTTTCCAACCGAATACTAAAGATGGCGGAAGAAACGAATGCCGACCTGGTAGTAATTGGGACACGTGGCTATGGCCCTCTCAAGGCTTTGCTGATGGGCAGTGTTTCCCAAAAAATAAATCAATTGGTCGAGTGCGCTTGTCTGACGATCAAGTAGTCGCACCGGGGGTCTGTTCATAGCAAGCGGCCATTTTCTGTTATTACTTCCGCTTTGAGATGTTTATCGGACCAATTTGAGTGGCCATGATTTAGTCCGCTGTTGACCCAACTCGGACAACGCTAGTCTGAAATGACACTTGTACGCGGAGTATGTAGTTTTCACTTATTCCTTGGTCCGGTGTTGGCGAGCCCAATATTCGACACGCTCAACCAGCACATCGGGAGGCAAAGATTTCTTCACGAAATCATCTCCACCCACTTCACGAGCATTGCTTACGTTGTCCGGTTCAACGCTTCCTGTGAAAAACAATATTGGAACATCTAGCTCCGGGCGGGTGCGGCGGATCATCTTGCATGTTTCAAAACCGTCCATCCCCGGCATGTTAAGATCAAGGATAATCAACATGGGCGTTCGCGTATCCATCGCCTGCACAAGTTCAATGCCAGACTCAAACCCCTCAACCGTAAAACCTGCTTCTGATAGAAATTTGCTCACTCCCATCCGAATCGTTCGACTGTCGTCGGCAAACATCACGAGTTTAGCCGCTGTGTCAGGAGAATAGGTTTCACTTTGTAAATCGATCCCCGTCCAGTGATCTATGCGTTCTAGCAGCTTGTCAGGCGCAAACGGTTTGACAAGGAATTCGTCTCCGCCAACCATTTGTGTTTGGGCGATACGGTCTGGAGAATTGGCTGATGTGAAAAATAATATCGGTGCAGTGATGTGTGGTAGCGTTCGTTTAATCTCCCGACAAGCGACTGGTCCGGTCATCACTGGCATTTCCACATCGAGCAAGATCGCGTCAGGTTTTTCGGAAGACGCGTTGTTCTGGAGAAAGGTCAGAAGTTCTTGACCATCCTCAAAATAGAAATAACGATAACCTGCCTGATCCAGAACTTTGGATACCAACATGCGTACCGTCTTACTGTCGTCAGCCAGTAACAAAAGTTTTTTTGCGCGTTCAGGATTGTGAGATAATTTTGACATTGATTATCCACTAACACTCATCAAGGAGGAATTCGACGGCCGTCTCCAATTTTTGAACGGCCGATGGTACCCATTTTTCAATTTTATTGAAATGAATTACACATCGACGCGACAAGGTGTCTTCAAAGCGAATCGCTCCTTGCGGTCAGACAATATGAACATTTTTGTCATGGTATTTTGATGCTGATCGACGGTTTCTAGCATCACAAGTTTTCAGCGGGCAGTTCGTGCACAGTAACTCAATCTATGTGCTAACGTTTGATTTGTTAGACACATTGGCAGGTATGGCGACGTGCACGAGGAACTTCAGACGGCATTGGAAGCGGTGTTGGCTGGACTTTCTTCGAGGCAAATAATGACGCCAAATGCCACAGGATATAGACAAATTTGTCTAAAGCACCGATGTCCGCTTGTGGCTACAAACAGACGTGCCAGACACCACTCGACAACGTCCGCTTTCCTGTGCTTAACGGACATTCTCAACGATGACGTCTGCTTTGAGGAGTGAAGCGGACGTCAATCTGCGGTGCGGTTTTCTTCTGCTTCTGACCCATAGCGGACATTTCAAACACGAAAACTCAATCATTTGGGCTTGCCTATTTATTACCATTTTAGCCGGAATCTGTGCAGACCAACTGGCAGTACGTACGCATCTTGGTTCTTGTATTCCGATTTACTTAACGAGATGAATATATCCCCGTCAGGCAAATCAATTCAGAGGCTTCTCTGGTGAGCACTAGTTTTCAGATAGTGGATAAAATTGTTTGTGTGCTGTAAAAATGTTCGTCTCCAATTTATTGGTGCGAAATTCCAAAAATAACAAATTCTTGACAAAAAAGGGTCAGGTCAACGGGAGAAATATAATGTCATTCAGGAAAACACTTGGTGCAAGTGCCATAACAATTGCGCTTCTAATAGGTGCAAATACCGCGGCACAGGCCGCTGATGAACTATTACGCATCGCCACTGTACCTGCCGGGGCAGAAGTTGCTGGCATTGCCATAAATGGCATTGGAGAATTATTCTTTAACGCCCAACACCCGGGTAATAAAGCCGTAGCAAAGGACGGTGGTCCGGCCGCCAAGATTGGCTATATAGCAGGTCTCAATATAAATAACTACAAAGGTGGCGATGTTGCGATCCCCGGTAAAGATGACCGTGGCAGGGTTCATGTGGCGCAGGGTGAATATGTAGTATTGGGCACTTCCGGAGACAAGTTGGGCGACGGCAAACAGCTGGGCGGTGTTTATGACCCGGCAGGCAAACTTATGTGGGTCAGTAATGACGTTGATTTCAACGCCTTCATCCCACTCAGTTCAACTGAAGCTTATCTCTATACGGCCTTTGAAGGCGCGGGTCGCCTCGGTGTTTCCGGCGTCAGCCAATTAAAATTGAAACGCAGCAACGGTCGCTGGTCATCAGACCTTGCTCAATCGAAGATGGTTGACCTCAGACCTATCGGCGGCGGCTGGGTGTTGTGCTTTGGCACCGTTTCACCTTGGGGCACGCCGATCATGTCGGAAGAGTACTATTTTTATAACACCAGCCTCTGGAACCACCCTAACGATCATGACGACGACGAACGTCCCGGCTTCAAAGGTGGCAATGATGTAAATTATCATCAGCCCAAGAAGATGGATCAGTATCTCGGCAAGGCCTCAAATCCCTATCGCTATGGCTACAACATCGAAATGAACAACGCCGCTAGTGTCAATCCATCTTTGGTTCGTCACTACGCTCATGGTCGGTTCAGTCATGAAAATGTCATGGTCATGGCCGACGGGAAAACACTCTATCAGTCAGACGATGATTCAGCGAAGTACACCAACGAAAAATACAATTCGAATTCGGGCGGCGTGTTCTTCAAGTTTGTCGCTGATACCGCCGGAGACCTGAGTGCAGGCACCTTGTATGCTGCAAAACTCAAACAGGATGACGGCACCGATCCACGCACGACTGGATTTGATGTCAGTTGGATCCAACTCGCCCACGGCAACAATGCCCAGATTGGAAAGTGGATAGACGAATATGAGGGCATCTCACACAAGGACTACAAGGAAGGCCAGACCAACTTTGTATCCGATGCCGACGTCAATAACTGGGCCGAAGGCAAAACAGGTAAAGACTTGAACGGTGATGGCAAAGTTGGCAGCTATAAAGATGACCGTCCGGCCTTCTTAGAAAGCCGCAAGGCTGCTGCTGCTCTGGGCGCAGCCAATGACTGGAACAAGATGGAAGGTATAGCCGCTGACGGAAAAGCCGTCTATCTGGCTGCTTCCAGCATCAGTGAAAGTATGGATGTTGCTTGGGGCGACATCAATTGGACTACCGGCGTAAAGGACAAGTTAGCTAAAGGCCAAATCGCTCTCGACAAGGAACCTTGCGGGGCCGTTTACAAGGGTCTGCTGACTGAAGATTATGACATTAAGCGCCTTGACCCTTATGTCGTCGGCAAATTCCTTGGTAAGAAAAAAGGCTGTGATTTGGAAGGCATTGCCAGCCCCGATAACATTTTGTCCACGGCCAACGGCGAGTTGATCATTGCCGAAGATGCAGGCAAACGTCAGCATCCAGTCGACTTTCTCTGGTTGAAAAGGTAAGTCTCGGCGCGGGCCTTCCGGATCAAGGCCATCAAAAATAGGGAGGAGTGCAGACACGCATTCCTCCCTTTTTTAGACGAAAGCATGTCATTCATTTCCGGCGAAAATTAAGTATGACCATCAATGGCTATAAGCCGACTTTTTTCCCACAACCCAATTATGTCTACTTTTCTATGGAAAGCAGAAGTGAAAACGCCAAAGTCCAAATTTCAAATTTTGATGTCCGCTTTTAGGGGGCCAAGCAGACACTGTTTTGGGGGCCGGATTATTTCTGCTTATGACCCGAATCGGACCTTTCCGATGCCTGTCAGTTGATTCTTTGGACCGCACGCCTGACGCGTGTATGGATGATTGCCCCGGCGAACAAAAGCGTCGTTGAAATTGATAATCCGACCCCCAACTCCATCGCTGCGGCGGCTTGGCCGATGGCGGCGGCCAATAGTCCCGCGTAGGACCATGACATCACGTAGGCATGCAACCAGATATGTGAGCGGTCAGCTCTAATCTTGCGCCCCGCGACTGTAGCGATCACGATCGAGGTGAGGCTCAACAGTGCCAAGTAGTGAAAGGTATGCAATCACGTAGTTTGGCGACACGTAGGCATATCAACGTTGTCCAGCGTATTTCACTGGAGCGGGCGAAGGGAATCGAACCCTCGTCGTAAGCTTGGGAAGCTTCTGCTCTGCCATTGAGCTACGCCCGCGTTTTATCTGATGACCTGGAATACCTGGCGGCGACGTAAATGTCCAGACGCCTTGTTTTTCAGGACGCGGCGTCGGGTGAGATGATCGATCTCAGGGCCGTCTCGAGCTGGGCCAGGGAGAACGGTTTTTTGAGCAGGGGCACAGTCAATTCTGAAGAAGTGTTTGCGTGTGCCACCTTGTCGGGATAGCCCGACACCAGCAGTACCCTTGGGGCATCTGCCTGAGACTGCAATGACTCGGCGAGGTCGAAGCCGCTGGTGCCGCCAGGCATGACGACATCGCTCATCAGCACATCGATATCGTTGCGCTGGCCGAGAATTTCCTGCGCAGCCACCCCGTTGTTGGCCTCGACGACCTGCCAGCCCATACTTTTGAGCATCATGCTGGTGGTGATCAGGACATCGGGATCGTCCTCGGCGACCAGAATGGTGCCATCAAATTTCATCTTGCTTGCCGGTTGCAACGGCTGCGCTTGCGGCACAGTTTCATCGACAGCTACGGGCAGCAACAGGCGGACAGAAGTCCCCTCGCCCGGCGTGCTTTCGATCGTCGCCACGCCACCGGACTGGCGGGCAAATCCGTAGACCATGCTCAGGCCCAGCCCGGAACCTTCGTTAACATCCTTGGTGGTGAAAAAAGGGTTGAAGGCCTGATTTACCACGGCGGGCGACATACCCGTCCCGGTATCGAGAACGGCGATTTCGATAAACTTTCCGGCGGCAATCATTTCGCCCTCGATGGCGATATCCGAGACATAGTCAACGGCCGACAATTCAATGGTGAGATCGCCGCCGTCGGGCATCGCTGCACGCGAATTTATACAGAGGTTGATCAAGGCATTTTGCAATCCGCTTTGATCAATGTGAATTTCGGGCAAGCCTTTGGGGCTGTTAATCGACAACCGCACATCTTCACCGATTGTTCGTTGCAACAACTCCTCGATACCGGAGACGGCGAGACGCGAGTCGACATTAACCGGCGTCAGTGCTTGCTGCCGGGAAAATGCCAGAAGCTGGCCCGTCAGACTTCGGCCCCGCAGCACGCATTCCTCAATCCGCTCAAGCCATTCAATGATTTTGTCCGGGTCGTTGACGAATTCGCGTGACATCAATGCCGCGCCGCTCATGACTTGCAAAAGATTGTTAAAATCGTGGGCGATCCCGCCCGTCAAATGCCCGACCGCTTCCATCTTCTGGGCCTGGGCCAGTTGCTGGCGAACCTTGTTTTGCTCAGTCACGTCACGCAGCACCGATTGAATTGCAGGCTCACCGTTCCACTGAACGCGGCGTGTCCTTGACTCGGCTGTAATCGCAGCGCCGTCCAGGCGCTGGTAGACAATTTCGGCGATAGGTTCAGACCGTCCGGTGTCGAGGAATTCACGAACCCGCCGGGCAGACAGATCAGCCGACACAGGATTTATCAGGTCGGTGATCAATACGCCGATGAGATCCTCGGGCGAACCGGCACCGAAAAATTCAGCAGCCCCCTGGTTTGCAAACAAAAGGGGGCCACCCTGATGAATGACAATTGCGTCGGGCAAACTGTCTACCAGTTCGCGATAGCGATGGGCACTTTCCCGTGCTTTCAGATCGACATCGCGCTGGCGCGTTATGTTTCTGGCCGACCCTCGATAACCGGCAAAGCTTCCATCATCATTGAAATAGGGCTCCCCTGACGAACTCAACCAGATCCCGTCGCCAAGGTTGGATTCGTACTCAAAATCGCGGAAAGGCTTGTGCGCCGCCAAATCGGCCCTGTGCTGGTCCCATTTCACAACATTATTGCGCTCTGCGTCGCTGATAAATTCCCATCGAGGTTTGCCAATCGTCGGGACACGGTCAAGCTCATCCGTCGCGCCATAGTATTTTGTTGTTTTATAATCGGCACCGGTTTCCCAGAACCAGTCGGCACTGACTTCAGCAAGGGCGCGAAACCTCTCTTCGCTTTCCTGCAGCGCCTTCAGGGCCTGGGCCTGCTCGGTAATGTCTGATGCCGTGCCCCGATAGCCAATAAATTCCGCCGTCTGATTGTCAAAGAACGGGATGCCACTGGTGCGACGGTAATATTCGCGACCGTTAACGTCGACAAAGGTATATTCGAAATCGAAAAATTCCTCATGGCTGTCGAGTACCGCTTTGTGATTTTGCCACAGCGCGTCATTTTCGACGTCCGCGCCAGCCAGGTCCCAACGGGTTCGTCCCACAATGTTGTCGGGTTGAATGACCAACAAATTATCGGCGAAGGCCTGAAACGAAACGAAACCGTGCTGCGCGTCGGTTTCCCAGAAGGCATCACTGGTCGAACGGGCAATATCATTCAGACGACTTTGATTTTCGGCAATCTCGGCCTCGGCTTTCTTGCGGGCCGTGATGTCAATACCGACAGCCTCGTATTCATCAACGTCGGGGTAGGCGACGACGGAAATTTCGAGAAAGAACGGCGTTCCGTCACGTTTCTGACCTGCAATTTCAAATTTCTGAACGACCTGATCCCGCGCGACCTCGTCAAACGCACGTGTTCGATCCGAAAGGTCTGCCCAGTGATCTTCGGCACGAAAATTGGCGATCAGGTCTGCCGGGTTTTCATAGCCGAGCAAATCGGCCATTTTCTGGTTGGCAAGCAAGATGCGGCGATTTGACAAACTTGCGCGAAGAATGCCGACCTGGGCATTTTCGAATAATTGACGGAAATTTTTTTCGCTGGTTGTCACAGTATTTCGAGCCTGCGTTTCAAAGTGCTGAAAATTGTCTCATGAAAATCGACAAATGGTGAAGTCAAAACATCTGGAAAGAATTGCGGCCGGAGCCAGGTTCTCCTGAAACCTCTGACAACAGGGTAGTCCTTCGTTTTGTACACGCGGCTTCAATCCTGAGTGATCAAGGCCTGGTACTGTTGACAAACGTAGTACGGAAACCGAATGTGACGAGAATATTATACTTTTTTTCACCCCTCTTTTTTACAGGGCATCAGGACAGTAAATGGCGCTTGTTGCAGATCAGTTCCCGGATTCCATCCAGCCAGAACCGGAACCCCGAAAATTCCGGCATCCGGAGTTGACTGCGACCGGTGAACGCCGGGCCGAAGTCGCCTTGCAGGAATTATCAACACTCTGGTTCAACACCGGCACACTTTGCAATCTCGAGTGCGGGCATTGCTATATTGAATCGAGCCCGTCCAACGACCGCCTGATCTATCTGACGTTGACAGAAGTTCAGCGATTTGTTGATGAACTTGAAACCGATGCATGGTCGACCGATGAGATCGGTTTCACAGGCGGCGAACCGTTCATGAACCCTGACTTCATCGACATGCTGGAATGCGTGTTGTCCCATGGCTTCAAGGCCCTGGTACTGACCAACGGCATGCGACCGATGATGAAACAATCAGCACCTTTGCTCAGGCTTCGGCAGAAATATGGCGTCAATCTTCTGATCCGGATCTCGCTCGATCACTATGATCCCAAGCTGCACGACGCCGAACGCGGGCGCCACGCCTGGCAACGTACCCTGCCCGGCCTGAACTGGCTGGCGACACACGGATTTAATCTGCAGGTTGCCGGGCGTACCTGCTGGCCCGAGAACGAAAATGAATTGCGGGCAGGCTTCGCCAAGCTGTTTGACGACTTTAATCTGGCCATCGATGCGATGGACCCGGCGGCCCTCATCCTTTTCCCCGAGATGGACCCGACCCGGGACGTACCTGAAATCACCGAAGCCTGTTGGACTATTCTCGATGTCGACCCCACTTCCATGATGTGCGCATCGTCGCGTATGGTCGAACATCGCAAGGGTGAGGCGAATGCCTGCGTTGTTCCCTGTACGCTTTTGCCGTACGACAAACAGTTCGACATGGGGCAAACGCTTGGTGAGGCGAACCGTTCGGTCAAGTTAAATCATCCCTATTGCGCCGAGTTTTGCGTCCTGGGTGGAGGATCCTGCAGCGTCCATGAGTGAGAAAGAAGGCAAAGTCATCAAGGACATCGGCGTCATGGACGGACCAGTCCTGGTATTTGGCGGACCCTACAGCAATCTTGAAGCGACCCGCGCCCTGATTGAAGTGGCAGCGGAGCATCATATCCCGCGAGACCGCATCATCTGTACCGGTGACGTCGTGGCTTACGGTGCAGCCCCCCAGGAAACAGTGGAACTGATCGCCACTTCCGGCATTCATGTCATACAGGGAAATTGCGAGGTTTCACTGAGCGCCGGCCTCGAGGATTGCGGCTGCGGATTTGAGGAAGGATCGACTTGCGATCAACTGGCGGCCCACTGGTATGCTTACGCCAATGCCAATATCGGCGGCGATTCCCGAAAATGGATGGCGAAATTACCGTCGCGGATTACCTTCGAAATTGCCGGGCGCCGGCTGGCCGTCGTGCACGGCGCGCCGAGCCTCGTTAACGAGTTCATCTTTGCGGCAACACCGGACGATATCAAAAGCCGGGAAATTGATCTGACGGGCTGCGACGGCGTGATCTGTGGTCATACCGGCATCCCGTTCACGCAAATTGTCGAAGGTCGTCTCTGGCACAATGCAGGTGTTATCGGCATGCCGGCCAACGACGGCACCATGCGCACCTGGTACAGCATTTTGTGGCCCCAGGAAGATGGTGTGCGGATTGAGCACTGGGCCTTGAGTTATCAGGCTCAGGTAGCCGCCGCGGCGATGCGGGCTCACGGCCTGCCGGTGGAATATTCCGATACGATCATGAGTGGATTGTGGGACAACTGCGAGATATTGCCCGCCAGTGACATCGAATTGCGCGGAAAACCGCTATCACCCAAACCTGTTCAGTGGCCGGTAACGGCCAGCCTGTGATCAAGGGCCTGTGTCGTTAATTTCCGTTAATCACATAATTCTCGAATTATTGGCCAATTCGGATTGCTGCCTCAATCTGAACTGGCTACACTTCCGATCAGTTGATCGAAGAGCTCCCGGCTGGCAGCAGCAACGTTGACTGGTAGAAAATAAAAGCAAAATTCTGCCGGATCGTCAGAGTGGCATGACGTTAGCCTGAAGTTGGCATGGCTTGGCTCACCCTAATTCTGCAATCTTGACTCAGAGGAAAATAATAATGTCCTTATCACGACGCACGTTTGGCGCACTGGCCGCGGCAGGGCTCGGCCTGGGCCTGGCGCTTGGCGCAACGGCAGTTAATGCTGCCGACCCCTTGAAAGTTGCTTTCGTCTACGTTGGCCCGATCGGTGATCATGGCTGGTCCTACCAGCATGACCAGGGCCGCCTGGCTGTCGAAAAGGCATTTGGCGACAAGGTGAAAACGACCTACGTCGAAAGCGTGCCTGAAGGCGCCGACGCCGAGCGTGTCATCCGTCGCCTCGCCCAGCAAGGTAACAAGCTTATTTTTACAACGTCATTTGGTTACATGAACCCGACGGCCAAAGTCGCCAAGGCGTTTCCGAAGACCTACTTCGAACATGCCACGGGCTACAAACGCAGCAAGAACCTCGCGACTTACCTGTCGCGGACCTATGAAGGCCGTTATGTCTCGGGGTATCTCGCCGCCAAGATGAGCAAAACACAGACGGTTGGCTACATTGCCTCGTTCCCGATCCCGGAAGTTATTCGGGACATCAATTCGGTGACACTGGGCATGCAGTCAGTTCGTCCCGACATGAAGATGAAAATCATCTGGGTCAACAGCTGGTTCGATCCGGGCAAGGAAGCCGCCGCCGCCAAGGTCATGATTGATCAGGGCGTCGACGTCATCATTCAGCATACTGATAGCCCGGCCGCCATGCAGGTCGCGCAGGAACGCAAGATCTGGGCGGTTGGCCAGGCCTCCGACATGCGTGCCTTTGGTCCTGATGCCCACCTCACCGCTGTAATTGACGACTGGGCACCGTATTACATCAGCCGCGTCAAGATGGTTATGGATGGTACCTGGAAATCCAGTGACCACTGGGGTGGCATTCCCGAAGGTGACATCGTTATGGGCCCCATTCACGCCAAAGTTCCCGCTGACATCCGCATGGAGGCAGAGAAGATTATTGCCGGCATCAAGGACGGCAGCTTCCACCCCTTCACCGGCCCGATCGCAGATCAGTCCGGTAAAGTCCGTGTCGCAAAAGGTGTTACAATGACCGATGGCGATCTAGCCGGAATGAACTGGTACATCAAAGGCGTTGAAGGCAGCATTCCGAAGTAGGAAGCCTTCAGGGAAACAGGAGCGGGCCGCCTCAACCGGGCGGCCCCTCTTTATTGTGGAGCAGTAATTTTGAATAGTTCTGAGTCTCAAACGTGGGCGCCGGTATCGGGCAGCACGGACCTGGCAGCCGCCAGCGCCCGGGCGGTCTGGCTGGCGGATCAGGACATTGCGATCTGGCGGACGAAATCAGGCGTCGCAAGTGCCTGGCGTAACCTCTGTCCGCATCGTGGCATGCGGCTCTCGTTCGGTCAGGTGCGGGGTGAAAAGCTTGTCTGTCGCTACCACGGCTGGGCGTTCGAGGCCTCGGGCCAGTGTCAGGGCATTCCGGCCAGCCCGGAGATGAAACCGCCGCCCACAGCCTGCGCCGAGACCTACGCCTGCCGCGAGGCGCTGGGTTTGATCTGGCTGAACACGACGGACGACAATGCCGACGCCCTCAGTGCGCTGGCAGCCGACAACGAGATCGCCAAATCGCCACTGTTTTGCAAAAGCATTTATGTCGAGGGAACGAAAGACGATATCGTCGAGCGCCTGCCCGCTGACCTTGGTGCATCCGAAATCGCCCCGGGCCTGATCAGCCTGTCGGCCAGTTCACAGGGCGAGAATGTTTTGCTGGGCGTTCAAGTCTGTAGTCCGTCGCGCCTCGGTCTGCACATCGTGGCAAAATCTGCGGCGGATCAAGACAAGGACAACAAACGGCGCTTGCAAATTGGCAAGTGGGCGCAAAATTTGCGCTGGCAGCTTGCAAACCCGGAGGCGATGAAATGACGACAGATATTGATCCCGCCACCCTCAATCAATGGTACGTCATCCAGAGCAGTGATGACCTGACGATGTCCAGTCCACGAGATACACGGCTGCTGGGTGTCCCGGTATCAGCCGCCCGGCGCGACGACGGCCAGATCACTGTCCTTGAAGTATCGGCATCGGGCGAGACGGTGCGCGATTTACCGGTTCAGGAGCGATACGGCTATGTCTGGACGACGCTGGGAACGCCCGAAGGTGACTTGTTTGACATGCCGGAATTCGACGAAGAAGGCCGCCGCCTCGTGGTCTGCGGCATTGCCACAGTGAAAACCTCGCCGGGCCGGATTATCGAAAACTTTCTCGATATGCCGCACTTCCCGTTTATCCACATTGATGTTCTGGGAGCCGAACCCAATACAGAAGTCCTGCCCTACAAAGCCAAGGTTGATACCGACACCAACGAGCTCTGGGCGACGGATTGTGGTTTCTATCAGCCAAAGGCCATGGCGTCATCGACTGAAGGATCAGAGGTCGATTACCGCTACCGTGTGCCGCAGCCCTACGTTGCCGTGCTCTACAAAACCAGCCCCGGCAAGACCGGTGCCTTTGATCTCGTCGGCATCCTGCCCCAGCCACTTGATGAGACACACTGCGACATTCATTATTTCATGCTGGTCTTTGATGAGGAGAATTCGGATCAGGAACTGATCCAGTTTCAGCAAGGCATCCTGATGCAGGACCGGCTCATTCTGGAAAACCAGCGACCCCGCAAACTGCCGCTCGAGCGCGGCGCCGAGATGGCGATCCGGGCCGATGTCGCCTCAGTCCAGTACCGCCGCTGGATCAAGGACATGGGCGTCGGCTTCGGCGTTCAATAAAGACCTGAATAAATGAAACTCCACGATTACATCCTCTCCGGCAGTTGTTACAAGGTTCGGCTTTTGCTCAACATTCTGGATGTTGAGTACGAAAAGATTCCAGTCGATTTTTATCCCGGCAAGGACCACAAAAAGCCTGAGTTCCTCGCCCTTAACCCGCTCGGCCAGTTGCCGGTCCTCGAAGACGGCGATCTTGTGCTGCGTGATGCCCAGTCGATCCTGTTGTACCTCGCGACAAAATATGACGACGCCAATACCTGGTTCCCCGATGACGCTGCGACCCGCGGGCGCGTCGCCATGTGGACGGCCTTTGGCGGTGGCGAGATCATGGCAGCCTCGGCGGCTCGCCTGCATGATGTGCTGAACTACCCCTTCGACGTCGAGCAACAACGCCGTGCGGCACATGCGGCTTTTGTCATTCTCGATGATCATCTGGCGGAGCAGGAGATCAGGGGCTGCGACTGGCTCGCCGGTGATGCCCCTACCATCGCCGACATTGCCTGCTTCCCCTACGTCGCCCTCAGTGAAGACGGCGGCATCGCGCGCGATGAATACCCGGCCATCGAACGCTGGCTCGCCCGGGTTATCAATCTGCCGGGCTTCATTGATATGCCGGGCGTTTTGAGCCCGTGGAAAGCCCCTGTTTAACCGGAACTGGCCCCAGTTGTGACTTGACCGGCTGGCGGCGCAGGACTATACATCTCGCCACTCCGTGGTGATTTGGGCCGGCCGGCTTGCAGCCACGTTAATCATATAGCTAAAAGGTCGGGGGACATTTGCCCTGGCCATAAGGCCGGGGCTTTTTATTTCCGGAGGACCGGATCATGAACGACGAAAACAAACAGCGCGGCTGGCGCGAGGCAACTCGACTGGTACGGGGTGCGACGACACGCAGTGGTCATGGCGAGACCAGCGAGGCCCTGTTTATGACCTCGGGTTATGTCTATGACACGGCCGAGGCCGCCGAGGCACGCTTCAAAGGCGATGCCGAAGGCTACATTTATTCGCGCTACGCCAATCCGACCGTTTCGATGTTCGAGGAACGCATGGCGCTGCTCGAAGGTGCCGAAGCTGCCCTGTCGACCGCCAGCGGCATGGCCGCCATCAACGCGGCAATGATGTGTTTGTTGAGCAACGAGAGCCGGGTCGTGGCTTCGCGTGCCCTGTTTGGATCGTCGTTGTATATACTCGAAGACCTGCTGCCACGCTTTGGCATTGATGTCGAACTGGTGGATGGCATCGATATGGCGCAGTGGCAAAGTGCCCTGTCCAAACCGACAACTGTTGTGTTGCTCGAGACACCGTCAAATCCGACGCTCGAGGTCATCGACATCGAAGCGGTTAGTGAACTGGCCCATGCCGTCGGTGCGCTGGTCATCGTCGACAACGTCTTTGCCACGCCGATCTATCAAAAGCCGCTGGAACTGGGTGCCGACATCGTGGTCTATTCCGCGACCAAACATGTCGATGGCCAGGGACGGTGTCTCGGCGGCGTTATTCTCGGCAGCAACGACTACATCACCGATTATGTCGCGCCCTATCTCAAACACACGGGCCCCAGCCTCAGTCCGTTTAATGCCTGGGTACTGCTCAAGGGTCTGGAGACACTGGATCTGCGGGTGCGCCGTCAATCGGAAAACGCTGCCAGAATTGCGGATTTTCTGGCTGATCACGCCAACACCAGTCGGGTGTTGTATCCCGGGCGTCAGGACCACCCGCAGTTTGAACTGGCATCGCGCATCATGAGCGGTGGCAGCAATCTGATCGCATTTGACATCGTCGATGGCAGCGGCAACATCAACAAGGCAGCGACATTTGCCTTTTTGAATGCGCTCGAACTGGTCGATATCTCGAACAATCTCGGCGACTCCAAAAGCCTGATCACCCACCCTGAAACCACAACCCATCAACGTTTGTCGCCCGAAGCACGGGAACATCTGGGCATCGGTTCCGGTCTTGTGCGGCTTTCTGTCGGTCTTGAAGATCCGGATGATCTGATGGCCGACCTCGATGCGGCATTGAAGCTGACTGCCATTTGATATCGTCTGAAATAACGACGTGATACAAGGATTCTGGACAAATTGACGAAGACACCCGATATTTCTATCAGCGGTCCCGATTTTCAGGGAACGCGGGGGCAAAACAACTGAAGACCGACATGGATATGTATAAAGAATCGACACGATCAATTCTGGTAACCGTCGAGCCCGAGTATCTCGATGACCAGTCGAGCCCGGATGAAGATCACTATGTCTGGGCCTATTCGATTCGCATCGAAAACCAGGGCATGGAGACCGTTCGCCTGAGAAACCGCTACTGGCACATCACCGATGCACAAGGTCGCGTCCAGGAAGTGCGGGGTCCCGGTGTGGTCGGAGAGCAACCGACGCTGGGTCCGGGCGAGTCTTTTGAATATACCAGCGGCACGCCGCTGGCGACGCCCTCGGGCATCATGCTCGGTGCCTATGAGATGGAAACCAAAACCGGCGAGATGTTTGATGTCGTCGTACCACCGTTTTCGCTCGACAGCCCGTTCCAGCCGAGATCGCTGCACTAAAACGCTGCACGTTTTGTGGAACATCGCAGCTTTTCGGAAGTGTCGATAAATCCCCAACAGCCAGGAGCCGGACGTGGACAAGCCAACACGTGAAGAAGCAGAAGACGCGGTAAAGGTCCTGCTGCGCTGGGCCGGAGATGATCCGGCGCGCGAGGGCCTGCTCGATACACCGGGCCGCGTCGTTCGGGCCTACGAGGAGCACTTCGCCGGCTATCACGAAGACCCGATGGACTATCTCCAGCGCACTTTCGAGGAAGTGAACGGCTACGACGAAATGGTCGTGCTGCGCGACATCCGGTTTGAATCGCATTGCGAACATCACATGCTGCCGATCATCGGTCATGCCCATGTTGCCTACTTGCCGAACAGACGTGTTGTCGGCATCAGTAAACTTGCCCGCCTGGTCGAGGTTTTTGCCAAACGTTTGCAAATTCAGGAAAAAATGACGGCTCAGATCGCCACTACCCTGGACGAAGTCCTCGCCCCCAATGGCGTTGGCGTGGTGATTGAGGCAGCGCATCAGTGCATGACGACCCGCGGCGTACACAAACCGGGCGTCACCATGGTGACCAGCCACATGCTGGGCGGATTTCGCGACGACCCCATGACCCGGCGCGAATTCCTCGCCATCATTAACAGCCCCGCCGCCAACATGAACGTCTGAGGTTCGCCGGACCTCGTTATCGTTATAATGATCGCACCCTGAGTACATTGGAAATGAGTGTGGTTCAGTGATCGAATTTCGACCTCTCTTTTTTATTACCGGTGTCCTTTTGTTGATGCTGGGCGTAGCCATGCTGATTCCGGCGGCGGCCGATGCGGCGACGGATAATCCGGACTGGTCGGTGTTCCTGGCCTCGGCCTTTGTTACGCTGTTCGTTGGCGGAGCCATGACCCTGACGACGCGCGGGCGTTTCAAAACCATTGTTGTGCGCCAGGCCTTTGTGCTGACGACATTGAGCTGGGTTTTGCTGGCGGCGTTTTCGGCCCTGCCGTTCGCCTTTTCAAATCTCGGCCTGAGTTATACCGATGCCTTTTTTGAGGCCATGTCCGGCATTACGACGACGGGCTCGACTGTGATCACCGGACTGGATGATGCCCCGCCGGGTATTCTGCTGTGGCGGGCCCTGCTGCAGTGGCTGGGCGGTATCGGTATTATTGTTATGGCCATCGCCATCCTGCCGCTGCTGCAGGTCGGCGGCATGCAACTGTTCCGCATGGAATCTTCCGATACTTCGGACAAGGCTTTCCCGCGCGTCGCCCAGATATCTGCGGCCATCGCCATCATCTATTTTGTCCTGACTGTGCTGTGCGCCATCGCCATGTGGGCCGCCGGCATGACACCTTTCGAAGCGGTCGCCCACAGCATGACAACGATTGCCACCGGCGGCTTTTCGACCTCGGACGGCTCGATCGGTCACTTTGATTCCGGCGTGATCGACTGGATTGTGATCCTCTTTATGCTGCTCGGCAGCCTGCCCTTCGTGCTCTACCTCGCCGCCATGCGGGGTCGCCCGAATGAGCTCTGGCAGGATACCCAGGTGCAGTGGTTCTTCACCATTGTCGCTGCTGCCATCGTGCTGATCGTCGCCTGGCAAACCTTGCACAGTGATCTGGCCTTCGGCTCGGCCCTGCGTCTGTCAGCCTTCAACGTGATTTCAATCATCACCGGCACGGGCTATGCCACGGCGGATTACAATGCCTGGGGCGCGTTGCCGGTAACGGCGTTCTTTTTCTTCATGTTTATCGGTGGCTGCGCCGGCTCGACCTCGTGCGGTATCAAGATTTTCCGCTATCAGGTCCTGTTCGCCACGGCCCGCATACAATTTCGTAAATTATGGCAGCCGCACGGCGTGTTCTCACCGCTCTATAATCGCAAACCGCTGCCGGAATCGGTGATCGATGCCGTCATGAGCTTCTTCTTTTTGTTTGCCCTGACCTTTGGCGTGCTTTCGCTGGCGCTGACCCTGATCGGTCTCGACTTCGTCACCGCTGTGTCGGGTGCCGCCACCGCCATCGCCAACGTCGGCCCGGCGCTTGGGGACATCATTGGTCCCGCCGGGACCTTCACCGCCCTGCCTGACGCGGCCAAGTGGGTGTTGTGCGCCGGGATGTTATTGGGACGGCTGGAGCTTTTTACCGTCCTTGTATTGTTCACGCCGGGATTTTGGCGCGCGTAACAGTTGCCCGACGTCATGTCGGATGCCGAGCAAGGCCGGCACCACGAGCAGTACCAGCAGCGTTGCTACCGCGAGGCCAAAGACAATTGTAATCGCCATGGGAATAATGAAGCGGGCCTGCAGACTGGTTTCGAACAACAGCGGCAACAGGCCACCGATGGTCGTCAGCGACGTCAGCATGACAGCGCGCAATCGATCCTGCGCCCCGCCGACGATGGCATCTTCATAAGCCTGGCCATCGGCCATTCGCTCCTCGATAACGCTGACCAGAATAATCGAGTTATTGACGAGGATCCCGGCCAGGCCGAGCAACGAGATCATGCTGAGAATGCTGAGATTGAAGCCCAGCAACAGATGTCCGATCACCGCACCCACAAGGCCAAAGGGAATGATTGCCATGACAATGAAAGGCAGCGAGTAACTGGCAAAAACCCAGGCCAGAATGATGTAGATCGCGACGAGGCCCATCTGCGCACCCAGTCGCATGTCGGCAAGCGTGCGGTTCTGTTCTTCGGACTTGCCCTTGAAGGCGTACTGCACACCCCAGCGAGCCGTGATTTCTTTCAGGCCGCCCTCTTCCAGCGCCGCCAGCGTTTCAGTGGAACTGGTCACGTTTTCATCGACTTCGCCGACGACGGCAACTTCACGTGAACCATCTTCGCGGCGAATGCGCGCAAATCCCCGGCTTTCCCGAACTTCCACGATTTCACTCAACGGCACTTCAGCGCCACCGGGACCCCGCAGATAAAGGCTGCGCAGGGTACCACCGCCGACCGCACCCCTCGGGAACTGAACCCGGACCAGAATTTCCTCATCCCCCCGGGCGAAGCGTTTGGCAATGCGGCCTTCGAAAGCGTCCCTCACTTGCCGTCCGACACTTTGCGTGGTGAAGCCCAGCGCATGACCACGCGGCGTGACTTTCAAAATTACCTCACGCTTGCCATAGGGCAGGTTGTCTTCAACATCGCTGATACCGGGATAGCGGCTGAGCAGTGCCTTGACCTCTTTGGCCGCTTCCTTCAGCGTCGCGGTCGTCCCCCGGGTCAAGCGAATATCGATCTCGCGGCCCGGCGGTCCCTGGGCCGGTGCCGACAGTGATACACGGTCGATACCGGGGATGGGTACAACTTCCGCCCGCCACGCTTCGATAAATTCGGACGTCAGGATGGTGCGGAAATCGGCGGGCACCAGTTCGACATGAATGCCGCCGAGATGATCGCCCGAACGCGATTCAAATTCGCGGGCCTGTGAGGCACCGACTTTTGAAAACCTGGCCTTGACCAGGCCGCCCTGTCCGTCGGTGACTTTGGCTTCTGCCCGATCAAGCGCTTCTTCGAGATCGCGGATCATACGCTCGGTCTGGCTGCGCGGACTGCCGGGTGAAAAGATCACATTGGCGAATATCGTATCGCCTTCGGGCGAGGGGAAAAAACTGAAGCTGACGCGGCCCCCGGCAATAATACCAATGCTGAGGATCAGGAAGGCCAATGCACTGGCAATCGTCACATAACGCCAGTGCAGGCAGAGCCGGACAAAGCGCTGGAAGGCGCCATCGCGAAAGGCATTGAATTTGGTATCGAACCACAGCCTGAAGCCGGAGCTCTCTTCTCCCTGCTTGGGTAATGCACCACGCAGATGTCCAGGCAAAACCAGGAAACATTCGATCAGACTGGCGACCAGGACAGCGATGACCACAAACGGGATGGCCGAGATCACCTGACCGATGACGTCGGAGATCATGAAGATCGGCAGGAAGGCAGCGATGGTTGTCATCGATGACGACAACACCGGTGCCAGCATGCGTATCGCCCCGGTCTCGGCGGCATCAATGGCTCCCATGCCTTTTGCCCGCCGTGTCGCCGCGTGTTCGCCGACGACAATCGCGTCATCAACAATTATGCCCAGAGTCATGATCAGGGCAAACAGGCTGATCATGTTGATCGACTGGCCGCTGAACAGCATGGCCCCCATCGTCGCCATCATGGCAACAGGGATACCAAGAGCGACCCAGAAGGCCAGACGCGAGGACAGGAACAGGAACAAGACACCGAGCACCAGCACCAGGCCGCCGGCACCGTTACGCAACAGCAGATTGATCCGGTCCTGAATATAACCGGCGCGCACATCGTAGTATTTGAGGTTCAGTCCGGGCGGCAGGGTCGGGCGCAATTCCGCGAGATATTTATCGACGATTTCAGATTGCTCGAGAGCGTCGGCGCTGGTCGCCCGCAGGATTTGCAGGCCAATCGCAGGGCTGCCGTCCTGCAAGGCAATAATGTCATTGGAATCAAAGGTATCGCTGATGGTGGCGATGTCACGCAGCGAAATTTTTTGACCATTGTCGAGCGCGCGCACTTCGATGTCGGCAATGCCATCCGCCGAGGTCGCGAGACCCAGACTTCGAATTTGCGATTCAAACTCGCCTTCCATGGTACCCGACGGCATGTCCTGAGACGAGTTGCGAATACGGTTGCCGATATCACCGAGCGTCATGTCGAGGCGGCGTAAATTGCGCGCGTCGACCTCAACCCAGATTTCCTCGTCACGCGCGCCGGTCAAATTGACCTTGGCGATGCCGCGGTCGAGCAGGTCGTCGCGCACACGTTTGGCCAGCGTCTTCAGTGCTTTCTCACTGAACGGCCCCGAGAGCGACATGCGCGAAATGCTGTCATAGCGCACGACCTTGTTGACCACCGGACGCTCGCTGTCTTCGGGCAATGTCGTGATCCGGCCAATCGCGGAATCGATGTTGGACAACGCCGCCTGCATGTCGGCCCCGGCGACAAACTCGACGACGACGGACGCAAAACCTTCACTGGCCGACGACGTTACCCGCTTGACCGAATCGACGAAGCGGACCTCGGGCTCAATCGCCAGGATGATGTTGCCCTCGACATCCTCCGCCGAGGCCCCGGGCCACGATACCGAGATGCTGATGACATCCAGTCCGATATTCGGGAAAAACTGTGTGTTGATCTTGCTCAGCGAAAAAAAGCCGATGCCGATCATGATCAGCATGAGCAGATTCGAGGCATTGCGATGGCGGACAAAAACGCCGATCAGTTCCTTGAGAAACATGACTAGCGCACCTCCACCCGCAAACCAGGCCCGATCTGGGCGAACCGCGTCGTCACGACCTGATCGCCGGTTTTCAAACCACCCCGCACCAGCACATCATTGCCAACACGCCCGACGACATCGACCTTGCGCGCCACCAGCCGGCCTTCGACCACGACGTAAACCTTGTCGCCATACAAGGCGTTTTCGTTCAACCTGGCGACTGCGGGATAGGTGTGATCGCTGAGGCTGATTTCGACGAAGGCACCGGGCCGCAGGGGCTGATCAATGCCGGCACCGATGATCCGGGCATAGAGATTGACCCCGCCACTGGAGGCATCGATTTTGGCTCCGGCGCGCTCGACCACGGCGTCGTATTCAAACACCTTGTCGCCCGCCCGCCAGCTCAACCGGGCGGCTCGTCCGGCGATACCGCCGCCAGCGACCAGGCGACCATATTGATGATCGGAGACCTGTACCTTTGCCTCCAGCCGTTTGGCATCGACCAGTCGCACGATGCGATCATTCGGAGACAGGCGCTTGCCAACCTCGGCGGCCTTGTCCAGCAGGTAGCCATCGAACGGCGCTGTCAGTTTTGTACGCTTCAAATCCCGTTTGGCGCGCCGCACACCGACAGCGAGGCGATCGATAATCGAACCTTGCTGTTTGAGTTGCGCCGTCATCGCCGCGACGGAGCTTTTGCGGGTCGAAACGATCTGCATCTGCCGGCTTTCGGCGACACGCGAATCATCAAGTCGCTTCTCGGAGACCGTGCCTTTCTTTCGCAGGTTCTGGATACGTTTTAGATCGCGCATCGTCCATTCGAGCTGGGCATCATCCTGTTTGAGCGCATCGCGTTCCGATTGGAGGCGCGCCTGGATTTCAGCCTTGCGGGCTGCGGCTTCCGTCATCTGGGCCCGGCGCTCGTCCAGTGCGGCCTGATAATCAAACGGATCAATCGCCACCAGCAGTTCACCGGCGCTGACCTTGCCGCCTTCGTGGAAGTTGTCGCCCGTGCTGATGACGGGTCCTGCGACAAGGGCACGCAATTCTGTTTCCCGGCCAGCGACGATCTGGCCAAAAAGAGCCAGTTTTGGTGCCATATCCGCGATCTCAACCGTCGACGCCGCCACCGTCCAGACATGTTCGGCGGGTGCTTCCGGCGTAATTACGGGTTTGGTTTTGACGAGATACGCCGTCGTCAAACCGGCAATTACCACGACGCCGATGGGCAGAATAGCTTTGAAGATGGGCCGCATTTTATTACCTGTCTGTCAGATTAGGGTTTTAGTCGTCGGTCTCGTTTTCGGGGAGCTGCAAGATACGCTGAACATTCAGAATGGTTGCGTTGATGATTTTATCCGTTCGGGCCGGCGTGAACTGCTGCCAACCCAGCCGCGCCTGAATAACAGGGCGCATCAAACTCGGCATCAGCACCTGGTTGGTGACGGCAAAGCCCAGCAGTTTGGCGTCCTCGTCGTCAGCACTCTGGCCGGTCGCCGCTGCCACAAATCCGGTGATGGCGTCCTGGACGGGATTGATGTGGCCCTCCATGACGAACTCCAGCTCCTTTGTCGGTTGATGAAGTTCGCGGATCAAAAGGCGCACGGGCTCCATGGGAAATTCTGGATTTGTCAGTGCCGTGAACATGGCGCGGACAAGATTTGCGCAGACCCCGGACAGCAAGGCGGGGTCGCCTTTTGCCGCGCGCACCGATGCGCCGAGGGCGTCAATGACTTGCTGGCGTCGCGGGGCGAGCAAGTCGATGACGTTCTGCAGGGCTGCCTTGTAGAGCTTTTCCTTGCCACCAAAATGATAGGTAATGGCCGAGAGATTGACACCTGCCTCTGCCGCCAGCTCGCGCGTCGAGACACCGTCGAGGCCCTTGTCGGCGAACAGTTGGGTCGCTGCCTTCAGCAGACGATCCCGACCTTCTGCAGAGTCGCCCCGGCGGGGCCTGCCGACGCGCATTGCCTTCGGTTTTTTGGCCTTGCCGGGCGCTGCCGCGCCGGCTGATTTAATTAGGTCGTTCGTTTGAACCATAACGTTCATATAAGTCCTCTCTTGAGATAAATCAAGGAGAGTCCTTGCCCTTCGGTCTGCTCAGACGCGAGTAGACGCACCGCCATAGCCCATGTATTTTGGCGGCGCTTCACTCACGATCCCGCCCCAGCCACACATCATCCCGGAACCCATGCCCCAAAATTCCTATACGCCTGTCGCCATGATCGAACGCCTCGTCTCCTTCGATACCACCAGCCGCAATTCAAATCTCGAGCTCATCCATTTTGTCCGGGACTATCTGGCGCACCGTGGCGTGACAGCGGAACTGGTCCACAACGACGAAAAAACCAAGGCCAATCTCTATGCCACGCTGGGGGAGAAGCGCGATGGTGGCATCGTGTTGTCGGGCCATACCGATGTGGTGCCCGTCGATGGCCAGAACTGGGACACTGAACCCTTCAGCGTTCATCAGGCCGATGGCCGGCTCTATGGTCGCGGCACCGCGGACATGAAAGGTTTTATCGCCATTGCCTTGGCCATGGTGCCGGAATTTCTGCAGCGCGACCTGACGGTGCCAATCCATCTCGCGTTGTCGTATGACGAGGAAATCGGCTGCATCGGTGCGCATGGCCTGGTGCCCAATGTGACGGTACCGGGGGCCCGGCCGATGGCAGTTGTCGTCGGCGAACCAACCAACATGCGCGTGGTCAACGCGCATAAGGGAATCAACGCCTTTCGCACCACGGTCACCGGTCTTGAGGCGCATTCCAGTGCCACACATCTCGGCGTCAGCGCCATTATGCATGCTGCCGACCTGATCAGTTTTCTCGGCAAAATGGCCGACGAAATGAAGGCAAACGCCGATCCAGACAGCGACTTCGATCCGCCCTATACAAGCATCCAGGTCGGCGTCATCAACGGCGGCACAGCGACCAACATCATCCCGAAAGAATGCACTTTTCACTGGGAATTCAGGGACATACCCGACGATGACCCGACGGTGCTGCTCGAACGATTTACCGATTATGCCGAAAATGAAGTGCTGCCGCGCATGCGCGAAGTCCATGCCGACGCCGATATTTTCACCACGGCAACGGGCCAGGTCAAAGGCTTGTTCCCGGAAGACGGATCGCCTGCAGAGACCCTGGTGCTCGCGCTCGTCGGCAGTAACCAGACGTATACGGCGGCCTATGGCACCGAAGCCGGTATCTTCCAGGGCGCAGGTATTCCGACTGTTGTTTGTGGGCCCGGCGATATCATGCAGGCGCACAAGCCGAACGAATTTATCGAGCTTTCCCAGATTGAGGAATGCGTCGGGTTTATGAAGCGATTAATGGATCACTTGTCGCGCAGTTAATATCGGGCATGGTAATATCAGGCATGGATATTCGCGACGCCTTTGAAGCCTGCGCCAACGACGATGATCGGGCCCACCGTCTGCTGATCCCCTGTTTTGATGAATTTTATGGTGCCATCCTGCGCGCCCTGCCGTACGCGCCTGACGATGAATTCAACGTTTTGAACCTCGGGTCCGGCAGCGGGTTACTGGCGGCGTTGTTGCTGCAGCAATTTCCGGGCGCGCGAATGACGCTGGTCGATGTCGCCGCAGACAAACTTGATCAGGCGCGGGAACGGCTGGCCGCCCGGACCGACCGGTTAACGTGTGTCGAGGCTGACTTCGCCCGAACCGATCCGCCCGGCGAGTTTGACGTTGTGGTCTCGGCGATGGCCCTGCATCACATCAGCGATCTCGACAAACGCACGCTTTATCGCTCGATCTATTATGCCCTGAACCGGCTGGGTACTCTGATTACGGCCGACCGGCTGCATGGCCCGACCGCGCCAACCTTCGAGCACTATGAAGAGATCTGGGCCCGGGAGGTCCGCCACCTGGGTGCATCGGAAGCCGAGATTGAGCGGACGATAGCAAGCCGGGCCGGCGATCAACATTCAACGCTGAATGAACATCTCGAATGGTTGCGCAATTCGGGCTTTCTCGATGTCGATGTGCACTACAAAAACGGCATGTTCGCCGTTCTTGGTGGCCACCGCCCTGATATCTAGGCTGCGTTTACTTCAGATCGCGCGCCATGTGCTTTCGGATATTGGCTTCCAGCGTACCGTCGAGGTCCTTCATCATGGCAGCGGTCAAATCGAAAAAGACTTGGTCGAGATCATTTGGCGAGGTGTCTTCCAGTACAGATCGCGAGCGTTTGACCCGGGCTTCGGCCGCTGAATCCGTAAAGCCGCGATCGTCTTTCACCTCAATCAGCACATCAAGGTTTCCGGTGTAGCGCGCCGCTTGTTCCTTGTAGAACAAACCTTTGACACCGTCCTTTACCTTGAGCGACTTGCCGACGACGCTGGCATTGCGAATAGTAACACGCACGGTTCTCGGCCCGCCGGTGGTGCCGATCCGGTCCGATATCCAGCGCTTGATCGACTGCATCGGCACGATAGGAAATTCATGTTCGACGTTCGGTGATGTGAGAGGTGCCTGATACTTGTCGACAATCTCGATCTTGCCAGCATCGAAGGTCATTGGCTCCAGATGCGTCCAGGTTATTTCCGGATAAACCGGGACACGCGTCGGCGTATCGCAGGCGGCCAGCAAAATCGTCGCCGCCAGCGCGACGACGACAACGCGAATATTTTTGAAATTTTTCATGCTGCAAGGATGAACAATGTTGGCCCGGCTTTCAAGTAGGGTCGTCATTATTATTGTCATCTGTATTATCGTCATCTGCGGATTGGGCGGCAATCTCGGCGATTTCCGCGGGCGTAAAGATATATTCGGCGTTGCAGAACTGACAGGTTGAGGAGATTTTGTCGTCGATGATCATATCGGTGAGTTCGTCCGGATTGAACGAAGCCAGCACATTGACCATGCGCTCGCGACTGCAGCGGCATTTCGCCTCGAGATCGGTCGCATCAAACACCCGCACGCCGTCTTCGTTGAACAGCCGATACAGCAGCGAGCCGCCGGCCAGTTCATTGTCCAGCAACTCGTCATTCTCGACACTGCTCAAAAGAGCTACGGCCCGACGCCAGTTATCCTCAACGTCTTCGGCGCTGCGTCCGTCTTCGGGCGTACCGGCAAGCTGTTCCAGCATGATTGCACCGGCGCGCCAGCCGGTATCGGTCCGCGCAACCTGCAATCGAACCGCCGCGCCCAGTTGTTCGGACTGGCGTAAATAGGCATGCGCACAATCAGCAAGCGTCGCCCCTTCGAGGCGCACCACACCTTGATAACTTTCCATGTCCGCGCCCTGATCAACCGTAAAAGCCAGTAGCCCATTGCCCAGCAGGCGCGGCACAACGGCGGCAGATTTGTCGGACGCCGCCGCCAGCGCTTCATCGTCGTAGCGCGCGTAACCGCGCAAGGCACCGCTGGTCGAAAAGTCAGCGATCATCATCAGGATTGGTCCATCGCCTGACGTCTGCAGAGTGTATCGCCCCTCAAACTTGAAGGTTCCGGCCATGACAGCGGCCAGTGACAGCGCTTCGCCGAGCAGAACTGCGACTTCCTCGGGATAATCGTGTGCCGACAGGATCGTGTCGATTGCCGGACCGAGCCGAACCAGTCTGCCGCGAACGTCGGCATTTTCGATGCGGAAGGGCAGAATGATATCATCGCTGCGGCCCTGGCTTGCCGCGTGCGCAGTGGGGCTGTCGGTCATTTATCGAAACACCAGGCGAGGATACCTTTTTGTGCGTGCAGCCGGTTCTCAGCTTCATCCCAGATCACGGACTGTGGTCCGTCCATCACGGCGTCCGTCACCTCTTCATTGCGATGCGCCGGCAGGCAGTGCATGAAAATCGCGTCGTCTTTTGCGCGCGCCATCAGGGCTTCGTTGACCTGATAGGGTTTCAACAGATTGTGCCGGACTTCGGCCTGATCATCACCCATCGAGACCCACGTATCGGCGATCACACAATCACTACCCTCGACTGCGGCATCGACATCTTCGGTCAAAATGATCTTGCCACCCTCCGCTGCCGCCCAGGCCAGCACATCGGCAGGCGGCTTCAGCTGATCGGGGCAGGCAAGGCGTAACTCAAAATTCAGCCGTACCGCAGCATGTATCCACGACACCGCCATGTTATTGCCATCGCCACACCACGTGACAGTCCTGCCGGCAATCGCGCCCGAATGTTCTTCAAACGTCATCACGTCGGCCATGACCTGACAGGGGTGCGTGTCGTCCGTCAGTCCGTTGATCACCGGTACGCTGGCATATTCGGCAAGTTCCAGCAGATTCTGATGGGCCGTGGTACGGATCATGATGGCATCGACATAGCGTGACAGCACACGCGCCGTATCGGCAACCGTCTCGCCCCGGCCGAGCTGGGTATCACGGCCCGACAACATCAGGGCCGTACCGCCGAGCTGGCGAATACCGACTTCAAACGACACCCGCGTGCGGGTGGAGGATTTTTCGAAAATCATCGCCAGAATTCGACCGTCCAGCGGACGCCCTTCATCGACGATACCCCTGGGTTTGCCGGTACGGGCCGATTTCAACTCACTCGCCCGGCTGAGAATGTCGCGCAGCGAAGTGGGGTCCAGCGCATGAATATCAAGAAAATGTCTGGGCCCAGTCATGACGAACCGGTCACTCTCAACTTTTCGCCGACAAGGTCGTGCAGGCACGATCAAGTGCCGCCAAAGCTTCGTCGATCTGAGTCTCGTCAATGTTCAGCGGCGGAATGAAACGGACCACGTTATCACCGGCGCCAACCGTCAATACGCCTTCATCTCGCAGGGCATCAACCAGATCAAGATTGCTGACCTTGCATTTCATGCCGATCAACAGGCCCTGGCCGCGAATTTCCTCGAGCACATCTGAATGCTGATCCGCCAGCCCCATCAGGCGCTGTTTAAGCAAACCGGACATGCGTTGCACGTGGTCAAAAAAACCATCTTCCAGCATCACATCAAGCACAGCATTGGCTGCCGCAACGGACAGGAAGTTGCCGCCGAAGGTCGAGCCGTGCGTGCCGGCAGTCATGCCGGCAGCGGCTTTTTCCGTGGCCAGACAGGCACCGATCGGCATGCCATTACCGAGCGCCTTGGCCAGCGACATAACGTCGGGCTCAACACCTTCCCATTCGTAGGCGAAAAGTGTGCCAGTGCGGCCCATACCGGTTTGAACTTCATCAAAGCCCAGCAAAATTCCTTCGTCGTCGGCGAGCTGGCGCAAGGCCCGGAAGTAATTGGGTTCCATGACATTGACGCCGCCTTCACCCTGCACAGCTTCAATCAGTATGCCGGCAGTTTCTGGACCAATCGCTGCCTTCATGGCGTCGATGTCACCGGGCGGTACCTGGTCAAAGCCCTGGACAACCGGACCAAACCCTTCGAGATGTTTTTCCTGTCCACCCGCTGCCAGGGTGGCAAGCGTGCGACCATGAAAAGCACCTTCGACCGTGATGATGCGATAGCGTTCCGGTGCGCCGTTGAACGAATGATATTTGCGGATCAGCTTGATCGTTGCCTCAAGCGCTTCCGCGCCCGAGTTGCAAAAGAACGCCGTGTCGGCAAACGAGTTTTCGATCAGGCGTTGCGCCAGACGCTCCTGGCCTGGAATTCGATAGAGGTTGGACGTATGCCAAAGCTTGCCGGCCTGCTCGGTCAGCGCCGCCACGACATGCGGATGGGCGTGGCCCAGCGAGGTCACAGCGATACCTGAGACAAAGTCGAGATAGCGCTCGCCCTTGTCGTCAAACAGGTAGGAGCCTTCGCCTCGTTCAAAGGCGACGTCAATGCGCCCGTAGGTCGGCATTACTTCTGAGATCACGGCTTTCTCCAACTCATAAGGGCCCGGAAACACTGAAATCCGCCGCAACGCGACGCCAAGCCTGGTACATCCTTCGGGAAAGCGGCGCAGTATGATTTTCCGACCGCCATCTGTCAACGCCCCATAATGTTAACGAACTGATCGTCGGGGCGCTTGATCAGGACTTTATCTTGTAGCCCCGGGCAAACATTTGGTAGGCGATTGTACCCAGCACGACATTGATGCCAATCATCACTGCGGCCCCGACCAGCGGCGAGCTGTCGGACTGGCCGATGAAGCCGTAGCGAAAGCCGTCGATCATATAAAAAAACGGATCGATCTGACTGAATGTGTACCAGATCCCCGGCAGGCGCTCGACCGAGTAAAAAGTGCCGGACAAGAATGCCAGCGGTGTAATGATAAAATTCTGAATGACTGCCATACGATCAAATTTTTCGGCCCAGACCCCCGCGATCAGCCCCGCCAGCGACAACGTCAGTGCGCCGGTAACGGCAAAAAAGATAACCGCCCAGAAATGCACGATTTCCATCGGGGCAAAAAACGACATGGCGATGGTCACCGAGGCGCCGACGACAAGTCCGCGTGTCATGCCGCCAAGCGCGAAGGCCAGCACAAGTTCGGCCGATGACAACGGTGGCATCAGCACGTCAACGATCACGCCCTGGATTTTTGCCACCATCAGCGATGACGCGGTATTGGTGAAAGAATTTTGCACAATCGCCATCATCACCAGACCAGGTGCCAGAAACGTCAAAAACGGCATGTCTCCAACCGTGCGCACCGCGCCGCCCAGAGCCAGCGAAAATATCGCCAGAAACAGCAAAGACGTAATCATTGGGGCAAACACGGTCTGGCCCCACACTTTTGCGAAGCGTTGCACTTCCTTGGAATAGAGCGTCCAGAATCCAAGCCAGTTGACCGTGCCAATATGGCGAACGGCCAGCGGGTGGGGGTTCAGATGGTTGTCGGACATTCAAAAGCCTCAACAGAACGGAGAAGAAGTCTTTTAGGGCGTTGACAGTCCGGCAGCAAGCCGAACCTGCGGATAATCACGTGCCGCCATCGCCGCCATCGCCGTCTGCATCGGCATCGCGGTGCTGCCTGGACGATGGCGCAACAGGCCCGGCAGGCTTCGAAGATGTGGGTTCGATCGAGGCTTTGTGCAGCATTTCCTTCACGCCGGAGACTTGCAGCGGCGGTGCCTGACCGTCCTTGTCTTCGCCGAAATAGATTGTCTGGTGCGGGTAAGGGATTTCGATGCCGCGTTCATCGAAGCGCTTTTTGACCAGGCCGTTGAAGGCGCGCTTGATCCGCCACTGGCTGCCCGGCGTGGTTTTTAACCGGGCCCGGACGACGACGGCACTGTCGGCCAGACTGTCGACGCCGTCTATGGTGATTGCTTCGAGGATATCGCCGCCAATGTCGGGATCATTTCGCATTTCCTCACCGATCTCGCGCATCAGTTTGGCGACCTCATCCACGTCCTCGCGGTAGGCCACGCCGACTTCGGCGATGTGGTAGGCAAAGTCCTTGGTCATGTTGGTCACGGTATCGACGGCACTGAATGGCACGGTATGCACGGTACCGCGCGCATCACGCATACGGATGGTGCGGATGGTCATGCCCTCAACCGTGCCTGAAAGGCCGCCGACCGTGACGTAATCACCGACCGATATCGAATCCTCAAACAAGATGAACGCCCCGGTAATGATATCCTTGACCAGGGTTTGCGCGCCGAAGCCAATCGCCAGGCCTATGACACCGGCACCGGCCAGCAAGGGACCGATATTGACGCCAAATTCACTCAACGTCGTCAGCAGGGCCATGGTCAGGATAACCACAAAAAGGGCATTACGCGCCAACGGCAACAGGGTTCGTGCCCGGGCGCTGCGCACGACCTGGGTGCCGTCATCATCGGTCTTTTCGAGATAGACCGTAATCATTGTATTGGCGATCTCCCAGACGATCAGCGCGAGGGCGAGCACAAAAAAGATCTTGATGGTTCTCGACACCACCAGCCGGCCTACGTCGCTAACCAGCCAGTCCCCGACATTGAACTGCCAAGCCTGCAGCACCAGCAGAAAAGCCGCAATGTAGATCACGCCGTTGGCGATGCGCCGGGCCAGCGGCAGGTAACGGTTAGCCCGGATGGCGATCACGGGATAGCGGCCCTTCAGTTCATCAGAGACGAGGAAAATCCGGTTCAATCCCAGGTCGGCCAAAACCTTGCCACCCCAGGCGACGAGGATCGCGGCGGCCGTGCCGACGGTGCCGGTGGCGACATAGGCAAAGCCGCCCTCGATCTCAAAAGCCCAGATCAGGAAGGCAATTGCGACATAAAGGCTGGCGAGAATATGCCAGTAATCCGCGCCGCGGCGGCGCAAGCCGGTGATCACGGCCATCGCGCCGTCCTCGTCAGGTTTGCCTTTCAGCGTGGCAGCGACGGCATCCCGCACCTGGGTAATCAACACCAGCAACAGCAGGGCTTCGGTCAGCCCGATGATCTTGATCACCGTGGCATACCCACCATTTGGCAACCCCAGCGTCAGGGCAATCTGGGCAATAAAAAATCCATAAACCGGAATATTGATCAGCCGCTTCGACCAGATGAAGGCATAGGCCGCCGTGCCATCGGGCATCGGGAACAAGCGAAGCGACGGGCTGAACGGCGTGAAGACCATACGTGCGATGGCAATCATCGCAAGAGCCACGACCACAGCATGAATGGCGGAGAGTACGACCCCATCGACAACACGGCCGGGGCCTCCCAGGGCGAGCACGACATAACCTGCCGCCGTGAAACCGATCAACGGCAGGATATCAATCACGGTACGGGCCAGCAGAAGCGGTGCCCGTACGACGAGGATCGTACGTTTGCGCTGCTCGATATTGCGCCTCAGTCCCGACAGTGCCCGTGACAGGACAAAAGCCACGACAACACCTGCCGCGATCACGGCCCCGAGAAATATCAGAATGCTGAACCACAGGCTGCGACGTTCAGCGACCTGGACCTGCTGCAGGAACCAGTTGGCGATGATGCCGGGATCACCGGCGTTTTGCACGATGCCTGCAATGTCAGTGCCGACGTTGGCGATCCGGTCAGCCAGGCCTTCCAGCGCCGCCGACAATAAATCAGGTGCCTGTTCGACCTCTTCTTCCGGGCCCTTGATCGCCGCCATAAGTGCGCGCAAATCATCGATCAACCGGGCGCGGCGCTCCGGATCGTCGAGCTTGCGTATCAGTTCCTCGATATTCTCTGGGCTGACCCCGGCGTCGACAGCAGCCTCGGTGGCATTCGTCTCATCCGCCGCCAGCACAGGCGGCGACAGCCCGACAAAGGCTGACAAAACAAGGCTCAGGGCGAAAAGCAGGGAACGGGCGGTGCAATTGAACTTCATAATAGCCGCGAGACTACACTACTTGCGGTTCGGGCAAAATTGTTCATCGCTGGTGATCGTTCGATCAGCGAAACATCCGGCCATTCGGCTTGAGTCGACTCTTTCGGGTTGATTGGGCTATCTTTTATGGCTGGGCGGTCGTAGGAGCCGGGCGCAATTTAGACAAGGAATACGGTTGAGTATGTCATCGAGGAATGGCCAGGTTACGATTTACCACAATCCGCGCTGCAGCAAGTCGCGCCAGACGCTGGCTATGCTGGAAGAGCGCGGCCTTGAGCCCGAAGTCATCGAATATCTGCAGACGCCGCCGAGCGCCGCGGAACTGGGCCAAATTCTTGACTTGCTGGACCTTCAGCCGCGCGATTTCATGCGCAAGAAAGAACAGGCCTACGCCGACAATGATCTTGGGGCCGACAAGCTGGGCCGGGCGGACCTGATTGCCGCCATGGTTCAAAATCCGATCCTGATCGAGCGACCCGTGGTTTTGAGCAATGGCAAGGCGGCAATTGGCCGCCCGCCAGAGGATGTTTTGGCAATCCTTCCCTGATTTCGCCGTAATTATGGGCGAAACAGGTCGACAGTACCGAAGACGGTCCATTTTGACCGAAATTTGATGTGTTGCTCTTTAACCTTCGTTAACAAATATGCGCTTCACTCATGTTCGAGCAAAAGCTGCAGTTTCTTTAATAAAGTTTTGACCTTTATAGACTTTTCTACCCTCAAGAACGTGAGGACCAGAAAGAACAGATGACCGACAAGCCGTCCAAAGATTGGCTCAAGCCGATCAAAGCGCAACTGATGCCGATGTACCGCGAGATCGCCGTGATCTCGATGTTCATCAACGTGCTCGCGCTCGCGGTCCCGGTGTTCACCCTGCAAATCTATGATCGCGTGGTCAATTCCGGCAATCTCAGCACCTTGCAGGGGCTGGGCATCGGCATGGCCTTTGTTTTTGGTTTCGATTACATCCTGCGCCAGTCGCGCTCCCGATTAATGCAGCGCTCGGCCCTCAATATTGATGTCCATGTCGGTCGCCAGCTCTTCACCAAGCTGATGAATGTGCCGCTGTCTCAACTGGAAGCGCGCACGTCGGCGTTCTGGCATGCCCTTTTCCGCGATGTCGATACGGTGCGCAATACATGGTCCGGTCCCAGCGCCCTTCTGGTCGTCGACTTGCCGTTTGCCGTTTTGTTTATCGGCGTTGTCTATGTCATCGCCGCACCGATTATCTGGGTGTTGCTTTTGATCCTGCCGACCTTTGTGCTGCTGGCCTGGCGTTCCGCCGCATCGGTCAGTGCCGCCAGCGGCGAGGAACGCAAGGCCGGTTTCAGCCGCGATACCCTGATGGCCGAAGTCATCGCCGGGCGCAACACGGTCAAGGCACTGGCGCTGGAAAATGATATCGCACCGTTGTGGGAAGATCGTCAGGCCGACACTATCAAGCGTTCAATCTTGCGCGGCACACGCTCCGACAAATATCAGAACCTCGGCACCGGTCTTGCGGCCTTTGCCACCGTGATGATGACGTCATTCGGTGCCATTGCCATTATCGAAAAAGACATGTCGATGGGGGCACTGATTGCCGCCAACATGCTGGCTAACAAGGTGATCGGACCTTTCAACCAGCTCGTAGGATCATGGCGCGCCTATGCCGGTTACCGACAGGCTCGCGACCGGTTGAGCGAAGCCTTCGCCATGCAGCAGGAACGCAATGAAATCGGCATCCGCCACGAACGCGCAGGCGGCCGGATCAATCTCGAACACGTGCACTTCCAGTATTCCCAGGAAGGGGCCGCGATCATCAACGGCGTGCGCCTGCAGGTCGAGCCAGGCGGCGTCATCGCCGTTGTCGGCACCAACGGCTCCGGCAAGACGACACTGATCAAGCTTATTCAGGGGCTCTACCGCCCGACCCAGGGTCGCGTGCTGCTGGACGGCGCTGATATCAATCAGTTTACGCGCCAGGAAATGGCCGACTGGATCGGCTATGTGCCGCAGGAAACCTTCCTGTTTACCGGTACCATCCGCGACAACCTGGTCAAGGGTCACCCGGACGCCACCGATGACGAACTGGTCGAAGCCGCCAAGTTATCAGGACTGCACGATCTTGTGATCGATTTCCCTGACGGCTATGCCACTGATATCGGTGAGGCCGGAGCCCGGCTTTCCGGCGGTATGCGCCAGCGTTTGTCCATAGCCCGCGCCATGCTGGGCGATCCGCCGGTGTTATTGCTGGACGAGCCTTCATCAAATCTTGATCGAGAAGGCGAAATAGAATTGATGCAAACGCTTGAAAACCTGGCCCAGGATCACACTATAATGGTGATCAGTCATTCACCGGGCGTGCTGTCGCGATGCAAGCAGGTTCTGGTCATGCAAAAAGGTCGTATTGTTCGCAGTGGTCGTCCGCTTGATGTGCTGCCTCACTTGCTCGGCACGAACGCGACACCGCAGATATATCAACACCAGGCGTAAATAAGATGCCCGGTACTCTGGATAGTTCAGTCACAGGATCATGTCGGAAATAACCGCAGATACCGCAGATAGCGCAGCACCGCTGGAGCAGCTGGTTCGGGACAACCCGATCAAGGTCAGCCGCACGCTGGTCTGGGCGATCATGATCCTGCTGTCGACGGTGATGGTCTGGACCTATTTCGTCACCCTGCCTGAATACGCCGTCTCACTGGGCTCGGTCGTGCCGCAAAGCCAGGTTCGCGTGATCCAGCATCTTGAAGGCGGTATCATCAAGGAATTCTACGTTCGTGACGGCGACACCGTGCACAAGGACGATCCGCTGATCCAGCTGGACCTGGCCAGTTCCGGCATCAACCGCGAGGAATTACTGGGGGCGCTGGATGGCTTTATTCTCATCCGTGCGCGCCTTGAGGCAGAGGCCACCGGTGCCGAACTCGTATTGCCGGAGGCCGAGGCCGATCGCCAGCCGGCACTGGCTGCCGCCGAAATCAATAATCTTGAATCGCGCCGCAGCGAATTGAAAAGTAGCAAGATCGTTCTGGATCGGCAGATCGAGCAAGCCAAACACACGATCAAGGAATTTCAGGTTGCCCTGAAAACCAAAAACAAGGATCTTGTCATCGCCCGGGACAAACTGGCGATTTCAACCTCGTTGCTGGAAGAACAACTGGTCACCCTTATCTCTCACAAAGACGCACTGGCGTTGGTGGCCCAGCTTGAGGGTGACGTTGACAGCATCAAGATATCCATCCCCAAGTCCCGTTCAGCTTTGGAGGAAACCAACGAACGCCTGCGTGAACTGGATTTGAAGTTTCGCCGCGAAGCTCAGGGCCAGCGCGCCGAAGTTGAAACCAAAATCGCTGCGACGACTGAGCGACTGGTCAAGGCCAGCGAACAGAAACTGCGGACCGAGATCGTCAGCCCGATTGACGGCGTGATCAAGAACATGGCGTTCAACACGGTCGGCGGTGTTGTAAAGGCCGGTGAGCCCATAATGTCCGTCGTGCCGACCGAGGAGACCCTGGTCGTCGAAGTCGAACTGGCACCGGAAGATGTCGGCTACGTCAAGATCGGCCAGCCTGCGCTAGTCAAGGTCACAAGTTATGATTTCGTGCGCTATGGCGGGCTGGAAGGCCGTGTCGATTTCATTGCTCCGGATACCGATCTCGACCCCGACGGCAATCCCTACTTCCTCGTCAAGGTCAAGACCGACAAGGCCTACCTTGGCACCAAGGAGGGTGATCTGCCGATTACGCCGGGTATGCAGGCCAGTGTTGATATTCAGACCGGCTCCAAATCCGTTCTCGAATACCTCATCCGCCCCGTCCTGAAAATCCGCTACGAAGCCTTCCACGAACGCTGAATATAAAATTCACCGCCAGAATTTTTACTTGCTGGTCGCGACGAAGACACCGTCCCAGTCGGCAGCCGGCGGGTTAGCTTCGTAGTCGTTGATTCGCTCGTCATACATGTCGTAGAGCACGTCCAGCGGCTTTTCGAGGAAGTCATCCAATTCACGGCACTCGACGACCATGGCGCGGGCCTCGGTCCATTGCTGGCCGCGATAGGCGTCGATCATCGCGGCATTCTTTGCCGCCAGGGCTTTGAACGCCGGCATCTCGGCCATGTCCGGGCGGCCCTGCAAACAGTAGATATGCACGCCTTCCGTCTTGCCTTTGACCGCAATGAAATCCATTTCCAGCATCGCGTAACCGGGGGCACCCTGATAAGTCAGATCACCGATGACGATACCGACGCCATAGTTCTTTGACTGACTTTCGAGGCGGGCGCCCAGGTTGATCGTATCGCCCAGCACCGAATAGTCAAAACGCTGGTTCGAACCCATGTTGCCGACGCAGGCCTCACCGGAATTGAGGCCGATGCCGATGACGATCGGCAGGAACAACTCGCCCGCCGCCTCGCGCTCGGCCTTGATTTCGGCATTGAGGCCTTCCAGCGCCGAGAACATGGCCAGCGCCGAATCACAGGCATGCACGACATGATCCGCATCATCCAAAGGCGCATTCCAGAACGCCATGATGCAATCGCCCATGTACTTGTCGATGGTACCGTTACGAGCCAGGATCATGTCGGTCATCGGCGTCAGGAAGCGGTTGATGAGGTTGGTCAGGCCGGTTGGGTCGCTTTTGAACTGTTCCGAAATGGCGGTGAACCCGCGGATGTCGGCGAACAACACCGTCATGTCCTTCATCTCGCCGCCGAGCTGCAGGCGTTCAGGTTCATCCGCCAGCTGTTCAACCAAAGCCGGTGACAGATACTGGGCGAAGGCGCCGCGCACCTGCTTCCGTTCGGCCGCCGACTTGGCGTAACTCGAATACGTCAGGAATGTATACAGAATAAAAGTCGAGGCAGCCGGATAGGTCGCATCAACCAGGTTCAGGTTGGGTTTTTCGCCCCAGGTAAACAGGCCGAAAACATTGCCGGAGTATTCCCACCAGGAATATCCAATCATCCCGCCGATAAGGCCAAAAGCAAGTACAGCCGTCAGCGCCGCCCCAACGTTGGGCACCAGCCAGATCATCAGAAGGCCAAAAATCAGCGCCGCCGAGAGTTCATTGCCCAGCGAATTGACCGGTCGTTTCAAATAACTGTGGGCGAGTATGGTTTCCAACAGATTTGCGTGCACTTCCACGCCGGGTAAAGCATCGTCAATCGGACTGGTCCGAATATCTTTCAAGCCTTCAGCGCTGGTGCCGATCAGGATCGCACGGCCACGGACACGCTCCTTGTCGAATGTCCCGTTGAAAACGTCCACCGCGGGGATATATAGCCCGGGGTCATAAGGTCTGAAATGCACCGGCACGCGACCAAGTCCATCGGTCGGAATGATAAAATTTTTGGGCTTGCTGCGCAGTTTGATCTTGGCCATACCGATCAGGCCGGATTTAGGATGCGCTGCTTCTACAATGTATCCCTTCTGCCCATAAGCGAGGCGCAGCATTTCCAGACTCAGTGATGGATAGAGCTTTTTGCCGACCTGCAACACCATGGAAACGCGCCGAACAATTCCGTCGCCTTCGGGCGTAATGGTGACCATGCCATGACCTCTAGCGGCATCTGACAGAACTTTTGTATTTCCAGTCAATCCATTGAAATTCTCCAGAAAGATTTTTGGATCTCCGTTCAATTCAGCGTACCGCGTCGGCTTCGGCAGTGCTGCGCGCCCTTCGATGACTTCATGAATGGCGGCTTGTCCTAGCACTGTATTTGTTTGTTTGAGAACGTTGGCAAGAATGTCGTCGTTATTGGGCATGCGCTTCAAGGCCGCAGCAACATTCTTCGGCATATGTGGCATCGCATCGGCGTAAAGATTCGGCGACAGACGGTCGGCTTCGGTGAAGAACATATCAAAACCAACGACGGCGGCACCAGCGTTCGCCAGATTGACAACGATTTGGGCGATGATATTCCGTGGCCACGGCCATTGCCCCAGTTCCGTCAGCGACCTCTCATCAAGATCGACGATACTGACGGGATTGCCGGTTTTCTCACGCGGCTTGAGGCGTTGAAAAAAATCAAAAGTTTTGACACGCAAAGGTTCAATCGGCGACCAATCCACGATGGGTTGGCCGTCCAGCGTCCGCAAAATCCCGAAAGCAACAAGGATCACAAGGGCAATGATGCGCGTTGGGCTGAACATGGACTTGAAGCGTTGTTTCCATGTCCGTTTCTTGCGATTTTTCCAGCGGTCCTTGAGGCGTGTCACAAAACCGTCTTCAGCTTCCGGCTCGCCGCTCCGAATCGTTGTATCGGCCATCGTCCACCCCAAATTAAATTTGCCGTCAGGATATAACGAAAAGACTAGCACACTCTTCCTCCGGCGATAAACGTTCATCACGCAGAGCACTGTTTTTACTGGCAAAATCCCTGATTAGGCGGCCAATAATCTTTGGGACAAACACCCCATATGCGTTGTATAGTCCGCGAACGGAGTAATATTTGATGCCTCGGCCCTCCCGCCACGGGAGTCTGAGGACGCAGGTGTTTGGCTAAATTGGTGTTCATGTGAGGGCTGTGTTGGCTTTGGCAACGATGCGAGAGGACAGGAAAACGGTGGTTGATGGTCACGTGACCGCGCAACGCCTTGTGCTCCGTATTGCCCGGATCGTACTTCTGGCTTGCATTGCGGCGGTCGGGTTGCTGGCAGGACCTTCCGCTGATGCCGTGACCTTGCGGGAGGAACTATTGTATCTGCTTGATGGCCACCCGCAACTCAAGGCCGGCCAGAATAACGTCGAAGCCGCCAATGAAGCCATCGGACGCGCCGAAGCCGTATACCTGCCTGTCGTCAGCTTGACCGGCGACAACGGCTACAAGGAAATCAACGGCCCGGCCCAGCGTGCGGCCAGCAATATCTGGCGTCGCGGATTTGAGCAATATGGCCTGAGTGTTACCCAGAACCTCTTTGACGCCTCACGCAAGGACTTTGACAGGGACGCCGCTGAACTGAACCGCGAACTGGTCGCGGGCACGCTGGCGGAGACGCGCAACAACCTTTTACTCCAAGCGGCAAACGCCTATGTCGACGTGCTGCGCCAGTCGCGACTGGTCCGACTGGCACGCAAAAGTGAAGCCACTATTGCCGTGCAAATGTCGCTGGAAGATGAGCGCGTCAAACGTGGTGGTGGTACGGCGGTTGATGTCTTGCTGGCCAAGACGCGGCTGCAGCGCTCAAAAGAACAACGCATTATTTTTGAAGGCGCGCTGCGCGATTCTTATACACGCTATACCAATATCTTTGGCCGGCCACCCGTCCTTGAGGAGATGGAAGATTCGACCCTGCGCATGGACCTGGTGCCGGAAAATATCGATAGCGGAATTACTCTGGCTCTGGCGACCAATCCGATTGTCAACAGCAGTAACAAACAAATCGACATTGCCCGCTCCCGACAGCGCTCGGCGACAACCGAATATTTCCCGCGCCTTGATATGGTCGGGGCGGCAAACTGGGAAGACAACCGCGAAGGCACAGTGGGCTCACGACGCGACTGGTCGGTGACACTGCAGGCGACGTGGAATTTATTCAGCGGTTTCTCGACGCGCGCGACTGTGGCCGAGGCTGCCCACGGATATTCCTCCAGTATCAATAACCATCTGTTTGCAAACCGCCGGGTCGAGGAAGAACTTCGCCTTGCCTGGCAGGCCATGATGACGGCCTGCAACAGACGGCTGTTGCTTGATAACGCAACAATTATTGCCGGTGAAGTCCATTCTTCCCGCCTGAAATTACAGGAAGGCGGCAAAGAAACCGTGATCAACGTACTTGACGCCGAGAGCGAACTCTTTAGTGCCGAGATCAATCTGGCGGGCGCTGGTTACGACGAAAAACTGGCGATTTATCGTCTGGCAGTGGCCATGGGATACAGTCTGGCCGATGCCCTGATCGAGCCGGAAGAAAACGCGGCGCGGGCTGAAGCGGAAACACGTTATATCGATCGTTGTGAAGATAGCCTGAAGACGGTCGCCTTGCCGGAAGACTCCGATACTGAAGAGCCAGACACCGCCAATCCGTTTGCCGCACCTGCCGCAGACGACGACAGTGCTGCAGCGGACGAAGCCGAAGACCCCTTCGCCAAGCCTGCCGGCGATGAGGAAAGCGACGACGAGCCGGCTGCCGCCAATCCCTTCGACAAGACCGACGACGAAAACAAGGAAGAAGAAAGCGGTTCAGCTAACCCGTTCGACAAGCCGTCCGAAGAGCCGGCCTCCGAAGATCAGAGTGCTGTACCGGCAAAGCCGACCACTGATTTGATCTCCAGTCTTGATGATACGGATGACACCGAGGCCGTGACAGAAGAAGAAATCAAACGGCTCAGGGTTCAGGTTATGCCAGCCGCTCTGGCCCTGGTTCTGGTCGATGTCGATGACGAAATGGAACAGGGCCCCTCGCTGAAATATTCCGCGTCACAAAAAGACCGTATTGATTGGGATGATGACGAAAGCGTAACGCAACTATCCGCTGCCAACTAGAGCAAATTAAAGCCGGGGATCTGGATTGAGCACTCAACGTCCGTCAAAGATTTTTCTGATATCCCTGATCGCGGGGTTCATGGCTTGCGGCGCGGCCAGTGCAGCGGGTGCGGCCACGGGCAAATCGGCGAAAAGCCTGAAAGTCGGCGAAACGTTCAAGGACTGTGATCTCTGCCCCGAGATGGTCGTCATCCCGGGCGGCAAGTTCAAAATGGGCTCGAACTGGAAAAAAGCCAAGAAAAACCAGAAACCGGTCCACGCTGTCACGATCAAGGGTCCACTGGCTGTTAGCAAATTTGAGATTACCTTCGACGAGTGGGAAGCCTGTCTGGCGGACGGCGTTTGCAAACGCGATCCCGATGATCACAAATGGGGCCGCGGCCGACGCCCTATCGTCAACATCTCGTGGTCCGACACGCAAGAATATACCGCCTGGCTGAGCAAAAAAACCGGACGCAAATATCGCCTGCTGTCCGAGGCGGAATGGGAGTATGCCGCCCGCGCCGGCACCACAACCGGTTATTGGTGGGGTAACAAGCTCAAGAAAAAATATGCCAATTGCCGCAAATGCGGCACACCGTGGTCAGGCAAAAAGTCGGCGCCGGTCGGTTCGTTCAAGCCCAATCCGTGGGGCATTTACGACATGCACGCCAACATTTGGGAATGGGTGCAGGATTGCTGGACCAACGATCACAAGGGCGCACCGTCGGATGGAAGCGCCCGGACTGACGGCAATTGCGAGCGCAAAAGTGTGCGCGGTGGCTCGTGGTATTATTATTCGCAAGTCGCAAAATCACCGTCGCGCGACAGCCACCCGATCCATCTGTGGAGCTACAACATCGGCATCCGCCTCGCCGTGTCTTTGTATTGATTGCTTCTCAGCCGCCGGGCGCGTTGCTCCGCAACCCATGGCGCATGGAACTTTGGTAAGAACTTTCATCCACTATTTTGTCGGCGGAGTCGGGCGGGCCGGGTTTTGTGATGCGCTACCGACAGGTGCGGGCCGTTGCGGTCTGCGCCGTATTTTGGGCGCGATGCTGAAGTGAGCCCATTTTTCCCGGCCGCCCCGGTTCTCGACGACATTGACCAGGGCCGCCACCGGTTTGCGGTCAAAGGCTGTGCCCTGTTGGCCGATCAGGATGCCGCAGGCTTTGTCGAAATCCATTCCGGCACGATAGGCCCGGGCGCTGGTCATGCCGACGAAGGCATTGGCGACTGCGATCACGCGGGCACTCACCGGCGATTCCGGTCCTTCAACGCCTTTGGGTCCGCTGCCGTCCCAGTTTTCCTGAACCATGCGAATGGTCTCGACCACCGGGCCGTCAAAATCGACGTTCTGCAACAAATCCGCACTGACGCCGACGCTGTCGCGAATGGCCTTGATCTCGCGTTCCGTCAGCGCTGTTTCCTTGGTCAGAATGCCGACCGGGATCAGGGTTTTGCCGAGGTTCATCAGTTTGCCGGCAATGTCGGAGGTGCGGATTTCCTCGTCCTCAAGTTCCATTTCCTTCGAGATGGCCACGGCAACGTCGGCAACCCGCAGGGCGTGATCCGCCGTAAAGGGATCACGGCGTCCGACCACCGTTAGCAGGGTCGAGACCAGTTGATCCATGATGCGGCTGCGTCGTTCGCGCTGATTGACCAGTTCGCTGATGTCATCGAGGATCATCAGGCAGCCCGGCGGGTAGTCCCGATCCGGGCGCAACGGGATATGATACGAGCGAATGATGTGCGTGCCGTTTTCATCCTCGAAGGTTTTTTCATGCTGGACCCGGCCTGAGCCGGCCAGAACCTCTTCGCGGTTGCGAATAATCTCGCCGTTATATTCGAGATAATATTTGCCGCGGACCGGCCCCATGACGCTGGACATCGTCTTGCCCAGACAGTCTTCCGCCGAAATCCCGGTGCCGACGGCGGCCTGGCGATTGGCGAAGGTGATAACGCCGGCGTCAGTCACCGCCATGATCGCGGTCGGCTGGCCATCGGTTACGACTTTAAGGAACTTCGACAAATTGCCGAAGCGTTCGGCCGAAATCCGGAAACGCTCTGCCGCCTGGGCCGCACGAATGCTGGTCCCGTGACGCCAGATCGCAATCATCGTCACGGCCATACCGCCGATCAGCATGAGGAAGACCACCAGCATGGTCGTCAGACGCGTGTCGGTATCGGCCAGGGCTTCCTCGGTCGAGACCTTGCGCACCAGCGTCCAGGGTAACTCGGTGAGCGTGCGTCCGGTGACCAGCACTTCGATCCCGGCATAATCACGCCGGATGTCGAACCCGCCCGCCGTGTCGATAACAAAGGACGCCGCCAGATCCGGTGTATTTTTCGCCAGTCTGCGTTTCATCGCCGGCGTACCATCGGCCAGCGGTGTGAGGTATTCGACGTTGGGACCTTTAGCCCGCACCAGATAAGTCTCGGCGCTAACCTCGATTTCTCCGGGCTGGACCAGACGTTCGTACAAATCTGTGCCGATAATCCGCACGCCAATAGCAAGGCCAATGAAGTCGCTGGCATCAGTCCCGCCCTGAACCGCATAGACCGGCGTGATAAAGGCCATGGTCGGATCGCCCGACACGCCTTTGTAAAGATCAACGACCGTTGGCCCACTGTCGGCAATCGCCAAAACCGCCGCCTTGAGTTTGCCGGTGACAGGTGGCATCGATGGCGTGGCAACCAGCACCCGTCCGTCCCTGTCCGTCAGCGCCATTCCGGCGACACCTGCCTTTTCGACGTTGGCATTGACGTCACCAGCTGAGGTCGGCGCGGCGAAACCTGTGCGATCCGCTGTAGCGATCAACAAGTTACGCAAATAGGTTCTGTCCTCGGCTTCCTCTTCTTCGTCATCTTCGTCAAATTCGTCGCCTTCTCCCAGCGTGTCACTGAGTTTGGGCTCATCCTGCTCGGGTTCCGGCTCCGGTTCGGCGTCAGCAGTATCCTCGCCTTCCTCGTCCATCAGCTCCGTCATATAAATTTGCAGCGACTGGTTTTCGGAGAGCTCGCGCAAAGCCCCGAACCGTTGTTCGATCCATTCGCGCACGGCAGCCGCCCGGCTGTCGGCAACAATGCCGAGCCGGATTTGCCAGGCCTGATGGTCACGAGCCCGTTCTGATTCAATAAACTGAAAAACGCCATACACACCGGCGACGGCAAGGGCGACCATAAATATCGCCGTGAACAACACGATCTTGTTAACGCCGCGTTTCACTTTTTCAGGCGTCTCTTCGCTCGCAGGCTCCGGTGCCTGTTCTTCTGCTGCCTCGTCCTGATCAGCCATATTTTGTCCCGAAACGCATCGTTTTATGCCCCGTTTGCCGTCGCTGCGCCCAATCTCAACCCGGACTGTAAGGGAAAGATGAAATGGCGCGCAACATCCCCTGCAGAATCTTATACACGAAAGCTTCAATTTTACGTAATTTCAAAACGATAGTTGATCAATCAATTAGATTTTTATGGTAATGTCCCCGCCATGAATTCCACCAATAATACGGTGCCCGGCAACCGCACGAAGCAGTTGCGGCGAAGCGCTGTTGCCTGTGTGATCGGCTTCACCGCCGTCATGGCAGCACCGTCTTTATTGGGCTGGACGCAGGCGGAAGCCGCCAAAAAGTCGCGGCCGGGTATCTTTAATTCCGTCGAGGTTCGAAAAAAGGGTCTGAAGCCGTTTCCCAAATGGACCGGTGCACTGGATCGCTATGTCAAGGAAAGTGCCAAGAAGCAGGGCAAGTGCAAGCCGACAAAAAAGAAGAAATGTTATTATGCGAACTGGCTCAAGACGATAGCCACCCTCAAGAAAAAAGGTCCGTGGGAGCAAATCCAGGGCGTCAACAAGCTGATGAACCGGGCGCCCTACGTCGTCGACAAGATGAACTGGGGCATCAAGGATTATTGGTCGACACCGGGGCAGTTTTTTGCCCGCTATGGCGATTGTGAAGATTACGCCATCGTCAAGTTTCTGTCGTTGCGCGCGCTTGGCATTCCCTCCAAACAAATGCGCGTCGTTGTCGTCCAGGACCTTAACCTCAAGGTCGCCCATGCCGTGCTGGCTTTGTACATCAGGGGCAAGGTGCTGGTGCTCGACAATCAGATCAAAAAGGTCGTCGAGGCCAAGTCCATCCGCCACTACCGGCCAATTTTCTCGCTGAATGAAGAAGGCTGGTGGATGCATCGCAAGGGCAGCAAGAGTAAAAAGAAGAAGAAAAAGCGCAAGAAAAAAACAAGATCGTGACGATTTGATCCAGAAATGAAAACGGGCGCCCCGATGGAGCGCCCGTTTTGTTTTGTCCCGATGTTCGGGAGTTTACTCCATGATCTTGATTTCGGTGCTATCGATGTCACCGTCTTCAATATTGGCGACCAGCGTATAGCCCGAACCCGAACCACTGACATCAAAGAAGAGATCTTCCGTTGCGGTATCGAAGACGAAGGCTGCGTTACCTGATGCCGTTTCGCCAGCGCTACTGTCGATGAACTCGAACTCGGAGGCATCAATCATGCCGGTTTGCGCATCGTGATCGACCACAAACGCGTCACCATCGAACGTCAGCAAGTCGTCCTTGTCATTAAAATCGGTGATGACGTTGTTGCCGAGGTCGTCAAGGCTGTCGAACTGGAAGGTGTCGTCACCCTTGCCGCCCGTCATGATGTCATCACCCGAACCGCCCACGATGATGTCATCGCCAGAGCCACCGCTGATGGTGTCGTTGCCTTCACCGCCGTAGATGTAGTCATCACCCTTGCCGCCGCTAAGCGTATCGTTGCCGGCACCGCCGTAGAGGATATCGGCACCTGATCCACCGGAAATCGTATCGTTTCCGCCCTCACCGTAGAGGATATCGGCGCCGGAACCGCCGTCGATATCGTCGTTGCCGGCTCCGCCCCAGATCGTATTGCTGCCACTGTCGCCGTCAATCGTGTCACCGAAGTCAGATCCAATGACATTTTCAATGCTGCTGAGTTCGTCATCAATGCTCGAATTTCCGATCGACTGGGCTTCGTCATCCTTGAGGTCGATGTTCATCGCGACACCGGAGGCAGAATAATCCGCCGTGTCAGTACCACTGCCACCATCAAGGAGGTTCGAACCTGTACCACCGGCCAGCACATCATCGCCCTTGCCGCCATAAAGTTCGTCGTCGCCAGCGCCACCCCAGAGGTTGTCGTTGCCGGTTCCGCCGTCCAGGACGTCGTCGCCCGCACCGGCCCACAAGGTATCGTTACCGGATTCGCCGTTCAGGGTGACATCACCATAACCATAAATTTCACTGGTCAAATCGACGATATCATTACCGGCACCGGCATTGATGGTTTCAACGTTGACCACGCGCGGACCTTCGCCATCGGGAAAGACGCTGTAGCGATCATCAAGGAAGATCGCGTCATCACCGACCGTCAGGCTGACAACATCGTTGCCTTCACCGCCATCAAAGACATCGAAGGAGGCGTTGAGCCCGTCGAGGCTGACCTGATCACCGGTTTCAACGTTCTCGGCGACATAGTTGGTGCTCCAGGTACCGTCGTCCGAATACATCAGGGTGTCGTCATCGTCGCCACCCGAGAGGTAATCCGAGCCGGCGCCGCCATCGAGAATATCATCACCATCTTCACCGTAGACAAAGTCGTCGCCGGCAAGGGCGTTGATATTATCGTCATCACCTGTACCGGTGATGACATCATCAAACGGCGTCGGGCTGGTGCTGACTTCATTAACTACATCGACCGAAATAACCGCCGAATTTGTGGCCGTCGTGCCGTCTTCACTGGCCGTTGCCGTCACCGTCAGATCGAAATCATCTTCCGATCCGCTGGGCGGTGTGATGGTCAGCGTATTCAGATCCCAGCCCGTGACGTCTACCGAGCCGCCACCCGCAGGTGCTGTATAGGTATCGGTACCGGATGTCAGCGTAGCCCCTTCCGGGATATCGCTGATGCTGAGAGCCAGGCTCTCGGAACCATCGGTATCGGTGAGCGCTGCCGCAACATCAAGACTGATCGCCGTATCAACGTCGCCCGAAGCATCGGAGACCGTCACGGTCGGCACGTCAGCTACGCCGGTAACCTCGACATCCAGTGTCTTGACTGTCGAAACCGGATCGCCGTTTTCATCAACAGCCGAGACCGTCACTGTCAGGGTGAAGTCGCTGTCGTCATCCGGGGCCGGTGTGATCGTCAAACCTTCGAGATCGCCGGAGGTCAGCGTCCAGGTGCCGTCGCCATTGTCGGTACCGGCGGACAGTTCAGCATCCGTCGGCACGCCGGCAATAACAACCTGCATGACGTCGCCGCCATCCGAGCCGAAAGTCAGGCCGGCCTCGAGATCGGTGTTTTCGCCGGTCACCGCCATAATATCGTTTTGCGAGACAAACACTTCGCCGGCATCGACGTCAATTGTACCGGCACTGGCGTCATCCGCCGGCCAGACATAGACGCCATCGGAATTTTCTTCGGCGAGGTAGAAGTTACCGTCCGAGTCAAAGCCGATACCGCCTTCGAGATCGACAGAACCACCGGTCACTGCCTGAATTTCAGATTCCGTCAGGAAGACAGAAACATCACCATCCGTCACATCAACCCGATAAACCGTATTGGCCCCGCTGTCATCGGCGATGATCAAATCGCCGTTCGGCGCGACCGTCATGAAGACATCGAGATCATTAAAAGGCGTTCCGGCGGCGACGACTTCAACGTCACCTGTGGCCGGGTCAATCGACATCACGGCATTCGGTGCACCGTTGCTCAGGAAGAAGAGTGTGCCGTCTGCACCGGTGACCATGTCGCCCTTGAGGTCAACCGAGGTAATACCGGACGGGTCTTCCAGTGCATCAGAATCTGCAACCAGCGTCACACTGCCATCGGCCGGGTCGTAGGCGACGATGGAGTTGGACTGATCATCCATGATGTAGACCTTGCCGTCCGACCCGATAGTCAGTGACTTCGGATCAGCCGAAGAGTTCTCATCTGTCACGTTTGTGATCTGCGCTTCCGTGACAACGATCTGCAGGTCGCCACCATCGGCCGGCTTCATTAACACGGAGTCAGACGTTTTGTCCGTGAAGTAAATGTTGCCGGCGTCATCAATCTCAATGCCGCGATCATCCAGATCGGCATCATTATAACCGGTGATCGCTTCGATCTCTTCCTCGGTAACGATGATCTCGATGCTACCATCGGCGCCGATCTTCAGCACGCTGTCACTGCCTTCATCGAGCAGGAACATCGAGGTTTCGCCACCACCCGTTGTGCCATCGGCCAGGGTCGCGGTGATATCGAGTGCGATAGCCGTATCTTCGGTGCCCGTGGCATCGTCAACCGTGACAATCGGGTCATCAGAACCAGTATCTGTAACCGTCACATCAATGTTGCTGACAACGCTCTCGCTGTCGCCGCCATCGGTCTCGGTCGAGGTCGCCGTGACGCTCAGGGTGAAATCGTCATCTGAACCGTTAACCGGTGTGACGGTCATGGCATTCAAATCCCAGCCCGTCACGTCGATTGAGGTATTCCCTTCCGTGGCGGTAAAGGTGTCCGTGCCCGAAGTAATCGTCGCACCGACCGGAATACCACTGACGCTGAGGCTGAGGCTTTCCGAACCGTCGGCGTCCGTCAACTGGGCCGAGAAGTCAGGCAGATCAATCGCTGTATCGGCATCGCCTGTGGCTGTCGTCCCTTGCATGGTCAGCGTCGGCGCATCGGCATCGGCAGCAACGGAGACGGCGATGCTGCCTGTTGAAGCCGCCGTATCCGAGCCGTCTGTCGAAGTCGCCGTGATGCTCAGGTTAAAGTCGGTATCGTCATTGGCTGCCGGAGTCACCGTCATGGTGGTGAGGTCCCAGCCCGTGACATCAATAGATGTATTCCCGACCGTTGCAGTGAAGGTATCTGTACCCGACGTAATTGTCGCGCCGACGGGGATGCCGCTGATGCTGACGTCGAGGCTTTCCGAACCATCGGCGTCCGTCAGGCTGGCCGACATGTCCGGCAGATCGATGGCCGTATCTTCGGTGCCCGAAGCCGTCGTGGCTTCCAGCGTCAATGTCGGTGCGTCGGCGTCGGCGGCAACGGAAACAGCGATGTTGCCTGTTGAAGATGCTGTGTCCGAACCGTCGGTGGAAGTTGCGGTAACGCTGAGGTTAAAGTCTGTGTCGTCGTTGGCGGCAGGCGTCACCGTCATATTGGTGAGGTCCCAACCCGTGACGTCGACGGATGTGTTGCCAGTCGTCGCTGTAAAGGTATCGGTACCGGATGTGATCGTCGCGCCGACCGGGATACCGCCAATGCTGACATCGAGGCTTTCCGAGGCATCTGTCAGGGTGGCAGTTACATCCGGCAGGTTGATCGCCGTATCTTCGGTGCCCGAAGCCGTCGTGGCTTCCAGCG